>ERZ1034882.6-NODE-6-length-292890-cov-84.001875_pt1 | contig 292890 bp, 268 predicted proteins | sample MGYA00520606_ERZ1034882 | MGnify/ENA primary metagenome ERZ1034882 (study PRJEB33766, sample SAMN09781726) | gut metagenome | biome: gut microbiome | host: Homo sapiens | place: Madagascar | study: EMG produced TPA metagenomics assembly of the PRJNA485056 data set...
AGTGTTCACCATGTCCCCGAACACCTGTCTACCATGTCCCCGGACTGTACAGGGGGAGAGGGCCGGGGTGAGGGCATCAGGCCGCACCGTTATTAAATACAACCTCCTGCCTGAATCGGCGCAATTCTGCCAACGACATCAATAAAATCCCGCCAATAGCGGCTAATACAAACCCGCTGCTGCTCGCCGACGCCACCGGGGTCATTATCGTCCCCAGGCCGCCGAGGATCGCCGCGCCAATGGCATCGCCCGTCACGTTCTGCGCGGTCCACAGGCCGTTAATGCGCCCCAGCATCCCTTCCGGCGTCTGGGTCTGGATCAGGGTGTACTGTAACAGCGAGCTGATGGCGCTCAGCCAGCCGAAAATCACCAGGCACATCACGCCCAGCGCCCACACCGGCATCAGGCTGAAGAAGCCAATGGCGATAAACGAGGCCAGCGTGGCAAGCAGCATAATCAATCCCGGACGCGCGGTCTGCGCCAGGTTGCCGCTGGTCAGCGCACCGCACGCCGCGCCGAGCGGAATGGCGGCGTAGAGAATGCCTATCTCCGAAGCGCTCATCTGCCACTCGCCCGCCAGCGCCGGGTACAACACGCGCACCGCACTCGCCATGGTCAGCAGGCCGCCGAGCAGCGCAATCCCGCCGATCAGCGGGTTGCTGAACAGAAAACGAATGGCCGCCATCAGTGATTTCAGCGGATGCTCGCGCGGCTGCGGCGGCGGGGGCAGAAGCGGCAGGCGCAGCAGCGTCAGCGTGGTGATAAACGTGCCCGCCGCTGCCAGCCCGTAGTTCCAGGCTACGTTACCCGTTGCCAGCAGCAGACCGCCGACCATAGGCGAAATCACCGAGCCCAGACGGACGGTGAGCATGGTAATCGCCCCGGCCTGCATCAGGTTTTCGCGCCCCACCAGCGCAGGCGTGGCCGCCAGCAACGCCGTCACGCCCAGCGAGGCAAAGAAACCGTCCCACAGGCCAAGCGCGTAAATGACCACCAGCGACGGCTCAGGCAGCATGGCGTTCAAACACAGCCCGACAAACCCCACCCCGCAGGTGCCGCGCGCCAGCAGGATCAGCTTTTTACGCTCGTAGCGGTCCGCCAGCACGCCGCCGACCATCAGGCCGATAAACATCGCCCCACCGGTTAAGGTGACCGAAAGGCCCACCAGCCAGCTGGAGTGCGTCATGGTCTGGATCTGTACCGGCACAGCCACGCCGAGCAGGCCGAGGGACAAAATGGAGATAAAGCGGGCGATAAACACAGCGCGATACGCCGGGTGTGTTTTAAGCAGGCTGAGGTTGAGCAGCCAGGATTTTTGATTCATGACAAAGCCTTGAGTGTAATTCTACCCTTTCCATGGGCGCACATGCTAACATAGCCAAATAAGATAGATAACGATAATCACTATCATTATCAAGTCATGGATGTTGCTATGTCGTTTTCCTCTTCTTCGGTGCGCGCCCTTGCCGTGCCCGTTTTATTGCTGCTGTTAATTCTGGCGATTGCACTCAGCCTGCTGGTCGGCGCGAAGCCGCTGCCCGCATCCGTTATCGTTGATGCGCTCACCGGCACCTGTCAGAGCGCCGACTGCGTTATCGTGCTCGACGCCCGTCTGCCCCGCACCCTCGCCGGGCTGCTGGCCGGTGGCGCACTCGGTCTTGCCGGTGCGCTGATGCAAACCCTCACCCGTAACCCGCTGGCGGACCCCGGCATTCTCGGCGTTAACGCCGGAGCCAGCTTTGCCATCGTGCTCGGCGCGGCGCTGCTCGGTTTGACCTCGCCGTCTGAACAACTGGTGATGGCCTTCTGCGGCGCGCTGGCCGCCTCGCTGGTGGTGGCGTTTACCGGCAGCCAGGGCGGCGGGCAGCTGAGTCCGGTTCGCTTAACGCTGGCAGGCGTGGCGCTCGGCGCGGTGCTGGAAGGGCTATCCAGCGGCATCGCCCTGCTCAACCCGGACGTCTACGATCGGCTGCGTTTCTGGCAGGCCGGCTCGCTGGATATCCGCACGCTGGACACCTTAAAAGTGGTGGCGATCCCGGTGGTTATCGCCGCCGCCGTGGCGCTGTTGTTAAGCCGGGCGCTGAACAGCCTGAGTCTCGGGAGCGACACCGCCACCGCGCTCGGCAACCGCGTGGCGCGGACCCAGCTGACGGGATTACTGGTCATCACCGTTTTGTGCGGCAGCGCGACGGCGGTTGTCGGCCCGATAGCCTTTATCGGCCTGATGATGCCGCACATGGCGCGCTGGCTGGTGGGGGCGGATCACCGCTGGTCGCTGCCGGTGACGCTGCTGGCAACACCCGCCCTGCTGCTGGTGGCCGATGTTGTGGGACGTCTTCTGGTGCCCGGCGAGCTGCGCGTCTCGGTGGTCAGCGCCTTTATCGGCGCGCCGGTGCTGATCTTCCTCGTGCGCCGTAAACGCGGAGGTGCCGCATGATGGCCCCGTCCCGTCGTTTAATGACCAGCGTCGCACTGCTGCTTGTCGCCATTCTGCTGCTGGCGGTCTGGAGCCTGCGCAGCGGCGCGGTCACGCTCGATTTTACTCAGGTCTTTAACGCCCTGCTCGGCAGCGCACCGCGCAACCTCTCCCTGGTGGTCACCGAATGGCGACTGCCGCGTGTGGCGATGGCGATTCTGGTGGGCGCGGCGCTTGGCGTCAGCGGTGCGATATTCCAGTCGCTGATGCGCAACCCGCTCGGCAGCCCGGACGTGATGGGCCTCAATACCGGCGCCTGGAGCGGCGTGCTGGTGGCGATGGTGCTGTTTGGTCAGCACCTGACAGCCATCACCTTTACGGCGATGGCGGGCGGCATGCTCACGTCCCTGCTTATCTGGCTGCTTGCCTGGCGCAACGGTATCGACACCTTCCGCCTGATCATCATCGGTATTGGCGTGCGCGCCATGCTGATGGCGTTTAATACCTGGCTGCTGCTGCAAGCCTCGCTGGAAACCGCGCTCTCCGCCGGGCTGTGGTACGCCGGCTCGCTCAACGGCCTGACCTGGGGCAAAACCTGGCCCGCCGCGCCATTGATTGTGCTGATGTTTATTGGCGCACTGCTGCTGGTGCGGCGCATGCGTCTGCTGGAGATGGGCGACGACAGCGCCTGCGCGCTGGGTGTCGGCGTTGAGCGCTCGCGCCTGATGCTGATGCTGGTGGCGGTCTTGCTGACCGCAGCCGCTACGGCCATCGCCGGGCCAATCTCATTTATCGCCCTCGTGGCACCGCATATCGCCCGTCGTCTTAGCGGCACCGCGCGCTGGGGTCTGACCCAGGCGGCGCTGTGCGGCGCGGTGCTGCTGCTGGCTGCGGATCTCTGCGCCCGGCAGCTGTTTATGCCTTATCAACTGCCGGTGGGCGTCGTGACCGTCAGCCTCGGCGGGATTTACCTCATCGTCTTGCTCGTTCAGGAGTCACGCAAGAAATGACCGATACCCCCTCCCGCCTGCGCGGCGAAAACCTCACCCTCGGCTACGGCAAAAAAATCATTGCCCGTGATTTAACCGTCGCGATCCCGGACGGCCATTTTACGGCAATCATCGGCCCGAACGGCTGCGGTAAATCGACACTGCTACGCACGCTGAGCCGCCTGATGACGCCCGTTGAGGGCAGCGTGTTCCTCGACGGCGAGCAGATCCAGCGCTTCCCCAGCAAAGAGGTGGCCAGGCGCATCGGATTGCTGGCGCAAAACGCCACCACGCCGGGAGACATCACAGTGCTGGAGCTGGTTTCGCGCGGGCGCTACCCGCACCAGCCGCTGTTTACCCGCTGGCGTAAAGAGGATGAGGAGGCGGTCAACCGCGCAATGCGGGCGACCGGGATTACCGATCTCGCGCTGCAAAGCGTGGACACCCTCTCCGGCGGGCAGCGCCAGCGGGCGTGGATCGCGATGGTGCTGGCGCAGGAGACCGCCATCATGCTGCTGGACGAACCGACGACCTGGCTGGATATCAGCCACCAGATTGACCTGCTGGAGCTGCTGAGCGAGCTGAACCGCACGCAGGGCTACACCCTGGCGGCGGTACTGCATGATTTGAACCAGGCGTGCCGCTACGCCACGCATCTGATTGCGCTGCGCGACGGCGAGATTGTGGCGCAGGGCGCGCCAAAGGAGATTGTGACGCCAGAGCTGATCGCGCGGATCTACGGCATGCGCTGCATGATTATTGACGATCCAGTGGCGGGGACGCCGCTGGTGGTGCCGTTAGGTCGGCGGTAATTGCCGGGTGGCGTCTACGCCTTACCCGGCCTACACTCAGCTCCCGTAGGCCCGGTAAGCGCAGCGCCACCGGGCAGTTTCACTACCCCAATATCTCCCTCAACACCGGTCCTATCTTCTCAAACGACTGCGGTGAAATGATGTCCACGTGGGCACAGTCCTGGCTATACACCTCCAGCTCCCCCACCCACGGCGACCAGGCCTGCTGCGGATCCTGCGTGCGCGTGCGCTCGGCCACAAACAGCGTCGCTTTACCCTCGAAGCGCGCACTGTGTGCCGTGGTGAGCAAGCGCACCGCGTCAGCGTAGTTGCCCTCAATGGCGCTAAACAGCTCGCTGGAGCCCTGTCCTTGCTGAGCGGCGATAAACGCCTGTCGCTCGCGCTCGATTTCCGCCAGCGCTGCCGGGTCGAGGCCGTTCGCCTCTTTCTCTGCCCAGTTCTGGGTTTCCGGCGGCCAGGTATCCAGCAGGCCGAGGAACGCGACGACTTCCCCCTGCGCGCACAGACGCGCGGCAATGCCCTGCGCCAGCGTGCCGCCAAGGGAATAGCCGAACAGGTAATACGGTCCCTGCGGCTGCTGTGCGCGCAAGGTTTTCAGGTGATGTTCGATGACCTCATCCAGATCCGCACACTGCTGCATCGGCCCGTCCGGGCGAGGTGACTGAATGCCGGTAATGGACCAGCGCGGACTAAGATAGCGAGCCAGCACGCTAAACTGCCACGCAAAACCGGAAGCCGGATGGAAGCAGAACAGCGTTGGGCCGTCGCTTTCACGCAGCGGGAGAAGGGTTTCATACCCCAGACGCTGCGCCTGCGCGTCGCTCATCGACGAGTCCAGCAGCGCGCTGAGCTTGCTGACCGTGGAGGCGACCATAATCTGCCCCGGCGTGACCTTGCGGGCAAACGTGCGGCTCAGCTGTGCCGCGAGGCGCATCGCCAGCAGCGAGTGGCCGCCAAGGGCAAAGAAGTCCGCTTCGGTATCGTTGACTTCGCAGCCCAGCAGCGCGGTAAACGCCTGCGCGACGCCGATTTCGGTTGCGCTTTCCGGCGCGCGACCGGATGTTTTGCTGGTCAGCTCCGGCAGCGGCAGCGCCTTACGGTCGAGCTTGCCGTTGGCGCTTAACGGCAGCGCGCTGATTTGCAGCAGCACCACCGGCACCATATGCGGCGGCAGCTGTGCTTTGAGTGATGCCAGCAGCGCGTCGCGATCCAGCGGCAGACCCGATTCAGAGACCACATACCCCACCAGCTGGCGCGCATCGCCGCCCGTTGCCGCCGCCTGATTGAACACGCAGGCGTGCGCCACGGCCTGGGCCACGTCCGGCAGCGACAGCATCGCCCGGTCGATTTCGCCGAGCTCGATGCGCTGGCCGCGAATTTTCAGCTGATCGTCGCTGCGGCCCAGATACTCCACCGCGCCGTTGTCCAGCCAGCGGGCGACGTCGCCAGTGCGGTACATCCGCTCACCAGGGGCGAACGGATCGGCGATAAAACGGCTGGCGGTCAGATCAGGACGACCCAGATACCCCTGCGCCAGCTGGATGCCGGTCAGGTAAAGATCCCCCGCCACGCCAAAGGGCACCGGGCGCATCATCGCATCCAGAATGCGCAGCCCCGTGTTCCACACCGGGAAACCGATCGGCACGCTGTTGCCTTCAACAGCCGCCAGTTCCGGGCCAAACGCCGGATACCAGCTGACGTCCACCGCCGCTTCGGTTGGACCATAGAGGTTATGCAGCGGCACATGGGTCAACGCTTCCCACTCGCGGCACAGCGCCGTCGGCAGCGCTTCGCCGCTGCAGAACACCTGCTTAAGCGTGTTGCAGCACCCGACGTTTTCCGCCGTCAGCGAGGCGACAAACGCCGCCAGCATCGACGGCACAAAATGGGTAGTGGTTACGCCGTAGTGCGCGAAGAAGCTCTGCATCGCCTGCGGATCGCGATGCGCATCCGGCTCGGCCATCACCAGCTTCGCCCCGGCGATAAACGGCCACCAGAACTCCCACACCGACACGTCAAAGCTGCACGGCGTTTTCTGCGCCACCACGTCGCTCGCGTTCAGCGGGTAGTGATCCTGCATCCACTTCAGACGGTTAACGATGGCAGTATGCCCGACCATCACCCCTTTCGGACGACCCGTCGAACCGGAGGTAAAGATGATGTACGCCGTCTGCTCCGGCTTCGCCAGGCGCAGCGGCTCAGCCCCCGCGGTCGGTAATAGTGTGTTGTAACTAAAGGAGGGAATCGGCAGATCGCTAAAGCGCGAACGCTGCTCGTCGGTGGTAATGAGCAGGGACGGCTTCGCGTCCTCCAGCATCATCCGCAGGCGGTCGTTCGGGTAGCCAGTGTCCAGCGGCAGCCACGCGGCACCCGCTTCGACGATGCCGTGCAAGGCCAGCGTCAGGAACACCGAGCGCGGCAGCGCCACCGCCACGCTGTCGCCCGGCTTCACGCCACGCTCGCGCAGCAGGTTTGCCAGTGCCACCACCTGCTCACGCATCTGGCGATAGGTAAGCTCGATGTGCGCATCCGCCAGCGCGGGGGCATCAGGCGTGTTGCTTGCCTGCTCCGCTACCAGATCGGCGAGCGTAGTGGACGGCAGCGCCAGCCCGGTATCGTTGATGCGCGCAAGCTGCGCATACTCCTGTTCTGAAACGGTCTCCACCTCGCTACAGCGCAGGTCCGGGTTGGCAGCAAACTGCATGAGCATCGCGTTCAGACGGGCAACATGACGGGTAAGCGTCGCTTCATCATAACGCAGCTTACTGGCGAGGATTTCAATACTGAGTCCCCCCTGTTCATCCGGGAACAGCGCCAGCTCAAGGTCATTCACCGGGCCGGTCGCCAGCGTGTGGGTGATGGCCTCCACGCCGTCGAGCTCCAGCCGGTAGTCGAACACCTTCACGTTCAACACGGGGCCAAACAGGGGCTCGTCGCCCGCCGCCTTCCCGCTGTCGCGCACGATCTGCTCGGCGTCGTAGCGCTGGTGGCGGCGCATTTTTTTTAGCTGGTTCGCCAGGCGCTGCGCCAGGTCCGGCAGGCTTTCCTGCGGATTGATATTCACCGCCAGCGGCAGGACGTTGAGCACTGGCCCGGTCGCGGTCAGCGCGGCCGATCCCATCCTGCGCATAAAGATAAACCCGGCGGCGTAGTCCAGACGTCCGGTGAGGCGCCCTAGCCACAGCGTCACCAGCGCAAGCGCCAGTTCGGCGCGCTGCACCTGCCCTGCCGCCTGTACAAGCCGGCTAAAGGCGCGACCGTCAGTGGCGATTTTCAGGCGCAGGATGTCCGTTGTCGCGGCACGACCCGGTAGCGGCGCAGAAGAGAGCGAGACCGGCGAAGGCAGCTGCTTGCGCTGTTCGGCCCAGAAGGCACCATCGCGCCGCCAGGCTTCACTGTCGCGATAGCGCTGGTACTCTTCCACCACCTCCGCAAACGGCGTGAACGGAGACTCAGGCGTGGGTTCGCCCTTTTGCCATGCGGAATAAATTGCGGCAATCTGGCGGGCAATGGCCGGGAAACTGAAGCCATCCACCACCAGATGGTGATAACGCTGATACCAGTACCAGCACTGCTCCCCCACCTGAATCAGCTGGTGAAACGCCAGCGGCTGGCCGCTGTCAACGCGCAGGTTCTGGTTGAGATCGCCCTCCATCAGCGCCATAGCAGCGTCATGCGAGTCGACGCGCACGATGGACGGTTCCGGCAGAATGAAGGTTTCATCAACCCACTGCCACACCTCACCGTTCTCTTGCGTAAAGCGCGTGCGCAGGGTATCGGCCTGCATCATGCCTGCCGCAATGGCTTTTGCCATCAGCGGCGCGTCGATATCCCCTTTCAGCTCGGTGTAGTGCGCCACGCTCCAGGCGTTTGGCAACGTGGATAACTGTTCCGCCATCCAGATACCCGGCTGGGCGGCAACGAGAGGCAGACGGTTCATGCGTTCCCCTTTGCAAAATGAGACGGTTCCAGCGTTTGCCAGCGTTCCGCCAGCCACTGCTGGCACGCTTCCTGGGACTGTGCTTCGCACACCACACGCCACCCTGCCGGCAGTTCGCACTGCTGCGGCCACAGGCTGTACTGCCCCTGGTCGTTTTGCAAAATGGCAAACTGTCCCTGCGGATTATCGAAAGGATTGCTGAATTCCATACAGACTCCGTTATTGAATAAGCGGCTGCCAGAGGGTGATCAGCCCCTGCGTCAGCCCCCCGCGCCAGCAAAGCGCATCGTGCCCGCCGTCAACCTGACGCCAGTAAACCTGCTGTTGCGCATGCAGTTCGGCGTAAATCGCCTGATTCGCGTTGAAAATGAGCGGCTCGTTGCGCCCGGCCTCCAGGACAATGCGCAGCCCACGCGCGGTTATCTCCCCCGCCCTGAGTTGTTCGATAAGGCGTCCCTCCTGCTGCCCGCCGCGATGCGGCCACCAGTAGGAGCCGGACTGGCTTAGCACGCAGCCAAAACGCTGCGGCCAGTTGAGGCCCGCATACAGGGAAGAGAGTCCACCAAAGCTTTGGCCCGCCACCACCGTACGGTCGGCGCGGTCGCTGAACGGCGCGTGTTTTTTGACAAGCGGGAGAAGTTCTTCCTGCACCGCCAGCCAGAAATCGGGGTTACAGGGCAGTTCGCTGTTGCGATGCGCCATGTCGATCACATCGATTAACACGTAGACGGCTGGCGGCAGCTTGCGCCCGGCAGTAAGCGACGTCAGCGCAGGCCAGACGGGCATGCTTTCGGCCCAGAACTGACCGTCGAGCAGCACGGCCAGCGGGCGTTCAGGGTTTTCGTCCCCGGTGGTAAAAATCCATACGCGGCGGCGGTTTTTCAGGCGCGCGCTTTCCCATTCAATGCAGACCGGCGCGTTGTGAGGGGTATCGGAATGTTGCCAGCCCGCCTGAACCGGTGCTTCCGGCATCTCCAGCGCCGAGACGGCATGGCCGCGCCCGCCGCGCCAGCTCTGCGGATTTAGCGGGTCAGACACCGCGTGCGGCAGCAGTTTTCGCCAGCCTTCGCGCAGCGCCAGGCGGTCCGGCTTCTGGCCTGCGAACACGGCGTCGGCAAAATCGTTTTCATTCACAGAGGGGATAAAACAGTAGCTCCCGCGCCACGCGGGGAAAAATTCGCCCTGCCACTGCCAGACGTCGGTATCCGGGATGCGTTCAAGGGATTGCGGGCGGGCATTCTGGTGGTGATCGGTCACCCCGGTGACGTAGAGCCAGACGCGTTTGATCGGTGACGTTCTTTGCGTTCCTGCCGGGTCACGCCACCAGAACGTGACGCGATATTTTCCTTTTTCCCGTCTCCATTCAGGCCCGTTTTTCGACTGCCACCACGCTTCACTGCCCGTTGTTAACGCCGTCACCCTTATAACCTCATGTTTAACAGTCTTTTTTGTTTCAGAGCAAATTTTATTGATAATATTATTGATAACTATTTGCATTTGCAATAGCGTAGTGGCCGCGCTGTGGGAAGCGCTCATAAAACAACCATAAAAGCAGGACGTACAATGAATAAGAAGATTCACTCTCTGGCCTTGCTGGTCAATTTAGGGATTTACGGCGCCGCGCTGCCCGTGCTGGCAGACGATAACAACGCCTCCGCGCAGCACGAAGACACCATGGTCATCACCGCCGCCGAGCAGAACCTGCAGGCACCGGGGGTATCAACCATCACCGCCGATGAGATCCGTAAAAACCCGCCCGCGCGCGACGTGGCGGAAATCATCCGTACCATGCCGGGCGTGAACCTGACCGGGAACTCCACCAGCGGCCAGCGCGGGAATAACCGTCAGATTGATATTCGCGGCATGGGGCCGGAAAACACCCTGATCCTGATCGACGGCAAGCCGGTAACCAGCCGTAACTCCATCCGTCTGGGCTGGCGCGGCGAGCGTGATACCCGCGGCGATACCGGCTGGGTACCGCCAGAGATGATCGAGCGCATCGAAGTGATCCGCGGACCGGCGGCCGCGCGCTACGGCAACGGTGCGGCAGGCGGCGTGGTGAACATCATCACCAAAAAGTTCGACGACCAGTGGCATGGCTCCTGGAACACCTACCTGAATGCGCCAGAACACAAGGACGAAGGTTCCACCAAACGCACCAACTTCAGCCTGAGCGGCCCGCTTGGCGGCGATTTCAGCTTCCGCATGTTTGGTAACCTGGACAAAACGCAAGCCGACGCGTGGGACATCAACCAGGGTCACCAGTCTGAGCGTACCGGCGCCTACGCCAATACCCTGCCGGCTGGCCGGGAAGGTGTGGAGAACAAAGACATTAACGGGGTGGTCCGCTGGGACTTCGCGCCGATGCAGTCCCTGGAGTTTGAAGCAGGTTACAGCCGCCAGAACAACCTCTACGCGGGTGATACTCAGAACACCAACAACGACAACGCGCTGGTGAAAAAGAATTACGGCAAAGAGACCAACCGTATCTATCGCCAGAACTTCGCCGTTACCTGGAACGGCGGCTGGGATAACGGCATAACCACCAGCAACTGGGCGCAGTACGAGCACACCCGCAACTCCCGTCTGGGCGAAGGGCTGGCAGGGGGTCTGGAAGGCCTGTTCAACAGCGAAAAATTCACCGACACCGACCTGGCCGACGTGATGCTGCACAGCGAGATCAACCTGCCGATTGATTTCCTCGTCAACCAGAATCTGACGCTGGGCACCGAATGGAACCAGCAGCGCATGAAGGATTCCACCTCCTTCACGCAAACCCAGCAGGGCGGCACCATTCCGGGGATGAGTAACGATCGCAGTCCATACACCTCGGCAGAGATTTTCTCCCTGTTCGCCGAGAACAATATGGAGCTAACCGACAGCACCACGCTGACTCCGGCGCTGCGCTTCGACCATCATACCATTGTCGGCAACAACTGGAGCCCGTCCCTGAACCTGTCGCAAGGTCTGGGGGATAACTTCACGCTGAAGATGGGGATCGCGCGGGCTTACAAAGCGCCGAGCCTGTACCAGACCAACCCGAACTACCTGCTCTACAGCAAAGGCCAGGGCTGCTACGCCAGCTCCGACGGCGTGGGCTGCTACATGATGGGTAATGAGGATCTGAAGGCCGAAACCAGCATCAACAAAGAGATTGGTCTGGAGTGGAAGCGCGACGGCTGGCTGGCGGGCGTGACCTGGTTCCGCAACGACTACCGCGACAAGATTGAAGCGGGCTACGCGCCGATTGGTCACACCTCTTCCGGTAAAGTGCAGACCGATATCTACCAGTGGGAAAACGTGCCGAAAGCGGTGGTTGAAGGGCTGGAAGGATCCCTGAACGTGCCGGTCAGCGACACCATTAACTGGACCAACAATATTACTTACATGCTGCAGAGCAAGAACAAGGAGACCGGCGATCGTCTGTCGATTATCCCGGAGTACACGCTGAACTCGACCCTGAGCTGGCAGGTCCATCAGGACGTGTCGCTCCAGTCGACTTTCACCTGGTACGGCAAGCAGCAGCCGAAGAAGTACAACTACAAAGGTCAGCCGGTGACCGGTTCTGAGAAAGACGAAGTCAGCCCTTACAGCATCGTGGGTCTGAGCGCGACCTGGGACATGACCAAAAACGTCAGCCTGACCGGCGGCGTGGATAACGTCTTCGACAAGCGCCAGTGGCGTGCGGGTAATGCCCAGACCACGGGTAACGCCACCACCGGCGCGTATATGTACGGTGCAGGGGCGTATACGTATAATGAGCCGGGTCGCACCTGGTATATGAGCGTGAATACGCGTTTTTAAGGCACTGAAGTCAATCCTTCCCTCTCCCCTCAGGGGAGAGGGTCAGGGTGAGGGGAAAACCATGCACACCACCCACCGCACGCTCATTCTCGCCAATCACACCGTCCACCACGTCACCTTCGATCCCACGACCTTCACCGACGCCGATCTCCTCTGGCTCCCCCATCACGCTGAACTTGCAAACGCCGGACGCAAACGCAAAGCAGAGCATCTGGCTGGCCGCATCGCCGCCGCGCATGCCTTACCTGACCACACCGTTCCCGGCATCGGCCCCAGCGGCGAACCACTCTGGCCAGAAGGCATTTCAGGCAGCATCACCCACAGCGGCACGCAGGCAATGGCGGTTGTCGTCCGTCATCCCGATGCGCGGGTGGGTATTGATTGCGAAGCCATACTTCCAGACCGTGAAGCCCGGGAAATCCAGGATGGCATTATTGATGCGCAGGAAGCGATGTGCCTGACGCGTTCGGGCTACCCTTTCGCGCTGGCGCTGACGCTGACGTTTAGCGCCAAAGAGAGTCTGTTTAAGGCGCTCTTTCCGCAGGTGAAGACTTTTATGGATTTTGACTGTGCTCGTATTACACGACTCGATGAAAGAACACTTACGCTGGCCCTGACCCGCCCCCAGGCTGAGTTTAAGGAAAACACGCTATTTACAGTTCACTGGTTACTAAATAACGACCGGGTGATCACGTTGTTGTAACGCGCGACTGACTGCTGTAAATCTTCTTCCAGTTGCTATAGTTTATTGAGCATCTCATCCAGGCGATACAGCGTTATTAAGAAGTTAAATTCCTCAACCTTCAATTTTAAGCGAATATAATTCAACAAGCTGTAAAGAGAATAGTAAACATACTGAATAAATATAAAAGCACACCCACCGACATATAACCATTTCATTGGGTAAGATATTGTCCCACACCACAACAACAAAGCCCCATAACCGGCAAACAATCCTAAAAAAAACATTAAGAAAGGAATCCATAACAAATTCCTTTTAAGCTTCACCTCAGAGTTTTCATAAGTATAAAAACCTTTCACAAGAAATAAAGACTTACAAAAACCTCCGCGCTCCTTGATGTTTTCAAGGTAATACCTAAGAATGTAAATATTTAAATAAAAGTCATCACACAATTTAAAATCAGACAGCTTAAGTTTTTGCTTGTATTTTCCTATTGGGTCTTCCTCTTTTATCCCTTCCTTCAAATAATCTAAAGCCTCTTCCTTCTTCTCATTTGACAAAGAAAAGAATGTTTCAACAATAATCAATTTCTTCAAATAAGGTAATAGAGGGATGAAAAATTTATAGGTACTTGCCAGCGAGGTAATTTCCATTCACAGCTTCCTTGGGTAAATTTTAACCGCTACGCGCCCGGTGAGTAAACCAGAGTAACGAGTACTGTTGCGGGCAGATCTGGTAGAAAAAGTTCTGCTCATCGCCATGTTCACCAGCAGATCTAAATACTGCACTATCGTAGGCCGGGTAAGGCATCGCCGCCACCCGGCATTATGGCTCTTCACTGCCCCGCAAGCGCTCTGAAAAAGGCAGGATTCTCCCGAATCACATTCAGCACTTTCGCCGCCAATCCCGTTGGATTTCGACGTTTCGACTCCCAACTTTTTATCGTATCAACGCTCGTGCCCAGCGCCTTCGCCATTTCACTTTGGGTGACGCTTAGCTGTTCTCTGATTGCCCGAACATCAGCCACCTCATAACGCGTCACTCTTGAGGGGGCTTTCCTGCCAGCCTGGATCTCAACGGCCTCTTCCAGTGAAGCTTTCACATCGTCAAAGATACTCATTACCTACCTCCTCATGCCTGATGGAGTACATTGTACACCTTTCAGAAACAACATTGGAAGCGGTATGCAGAAGAACTGCCGTGAGTTTTTTGAACTCTGCTTTCTCAGCATCAGTCAGGCTATCCTTGATGCACTTTGGATACGCCATGATGAAATAAATGACCTCCCGCGTTGCGAGAAAATAGATGACCCTGGCTCCGCCTCTTTTCCCCTTTGAACCTGCGGAAATCCTGATTTTACGTAACCCACCCGTATGCTGGATAAGATCGCCTTTATCGGGCCTGGCAATGAGCTCTTTTTGTAGTTCCCTTAATTCATCATCCGTAGCAATGCTTTTAATCTGCCGGGTGAAGAGCGATGTTTCGATAAACTCTATCGCATGACTCATCCACTATTCCTTCCTGAATTGCGACAACCGCCTGGATGCGACACCATCAGGCTCCAGCAGCAATATTACTCTTCCCTGAGTAACACCAGGACGTTTTACTGTATTTAAATACAGTAAAACGTATTTTTCAGATTTTGTTTAAACATCCGGAAACATCACACTATTCCCCGGCGCTTCCCTGTGCAGATGGATAAAGTTCAGGTGCCGTTCATACTGGTCCAGAATGTCCGTAATCACCTGCTCCTTGCTGTAATCCATCAAATCATTTCCCTGACTCCCTTCCAGCAGGAAGGTCTCCAGCCGGTAGTAGGTCGATTTCCCGCTGCGCGCCCGGTAGGTAAACCCGGGCACCGAGTACTGCTGCGGCCAGATCTGATAGACAAAGTTCTGCTCGTCGCCCATATGCACCAGCAGATCCAGATGTCCCAGGTTTTCGCCCTCTTCCGGCGGCAGGTTTTTCAGCTCCACATAAGCACCACGCAGTTTCAGCTCCTGCGCCACCTCCTCCATTGCCGGGAAACAGACCGTCTCCATCATCTGGCGGGTGTAGCGCGTGCCCGGGTAGTTCATCAGGCGCGACAGGCGTTTCTTCCAGCTCAGTCTGTCCTGCGCCCCCATCGGACGTGGCGCGGTGTCGCGGCTGGCGCTGACGCGGCGGTAATCTTCCACTTTGAGCGATTTATACAGCCCGGCCATCACGAAGAAGATGACGAAGCTGAACGGCAGCCCCATGATCACCGTGGTGTTCTGCAGGGCGGAAATGCCGTTGGTCATCAGCATGCCGAGCGTCAGCAGGCCGATGGCGACGGACCAGAAGATGCGCAGCCAGTTTGGCGCGTCGCTGTTGATGTCCTTGAGCTTCGAGGTGAAGTTGCCCAGCACCAGCGCGCCGGAATCCGCCGAGGTGACGTAGAACAGCAGGCCGGTAATGGTCGCCACGGAGGCGCTAAAGGTAAACGCCGGATACTGCGCCAGCAGGCTGTAGAAGCCGCGCTCCGGGTGCGCCATCGCTTCCTGCGCAAAGGTCGCGTTGCCGTGGATAATCTCATGCAGCGCGCTGTTACCAAACACCGACAGCCACAGCAGTGTAAAGGTAAACGGGATAATCAGCGTGCCCATCACAAACTGACGGATGGTGCGGCCACGTGAAATACGTGCCAGGAACAGGCCAACGAACGGCGACCACGCCACCCACCACGCCCAGAAGAAAAGCGTCCAGTTGTTCATCCACTCCACCGGACGATCAAAGGCGAAGCTGTTCAGCGTCATGCCCATAAAGCGGTTCACGTAGTCGCCCACGTTCAGCACTAAGGCATTGAGCAGGAACGAGGTATCGCCCATAAACAACACGAACAGGATCAGACCCAGCGCCAGGGCGACGTTCAGCTCGGAGAGCACGCGGATGCCCTTATCCACGCCGGAGGTCACCGAAATGGTGGCGATAATCACCGAGAGCGCAATCAGCGCCGCTTTCGCCGCCATCGAATCCGGAATATCAAACAGCACGCTCAGCCCATAGTTGAGCTGCACCACGCCAATCCCCAGCGTGGTGGCGATCCCGAAGATGGTGCCGATCACCGCTGCAATATCCACGCTGTGGCCAATCGGGCCGTTTATTTTTTTCCCGAATATCGGGTACAGCGCGGAGCGGATGGTCAGAGGCAAATTATAACGGTAGCTAAAGTATCCCAGCGCCATCCCCATCAGGGCGTACATCGACCAGCCGGTCAGGCCGTAGTGGAACAGGGTCCAGACCATCGCCTGGCGCGCGGCCTCCATCGTCTGTCCCGCCCCTTCCGGCGGCTGCATATATTGCGTGACCGGTTCGGCCACGGAGAAGAACATCAGATCGATGCCGATACCTGCGGCAAACAGCATCGCCGCCCAGCTCAGCAGGCTGAACTCGGGTTTTGAGTGCTCGGGTCCAAGCTTCACGGAGCCGAAACGCGAGCAGGCCACGCAGACCACAAAGACGATATAGAGCGTCGCCGCCAGTAAGTAGTACCAGCCGAAGGTCTTCGACACCCAGTTCAGGGTGCGTCCAATCCACTCGGCAGAGAAGTTGCTAAAGAAGATCGTCGTCAGGGAAAACAACAAAATCAGTCCTGCGGAAGTATAAAAAACAACCGGATTGATTTTGTCCTTTTCTCTGTTTTGCGAAAGATCTGTCATCCAGTATCCCCACTATTTTTGTAACTATTAAAATCCAAATCCGCAACAATTAAGACACATTTTATATTGAACGTCCAATCAAAAACCGCTTTAATGGTTAACCAACGCTGATGAATGGAGTGGCAAAAATGCCCAAAGTGGGGATGCAGCCGATCCGGCGCAGGCAACTGATCAACGCCACGCTGGAAGCAATAAATGAAGTGGGAATGCATGACGCGACGATCGCGCAGATCGCCCGTCGCGCAGGCGTTTCCACGGGGATCATCAGTCACTACTTCAGAGACAAAAACGGCCTGCTGGAAGCGACCATGCGCGACATCACCGGCCAGCTGCGCGACGCGGTATTAAGCCGCCTGCATGCCCTGCCGGACGGCAGCGCGGAGCAGCGGCTGCAGGCGATTGTCGGCGGTAACTTTGATGAAACCCAGGTCAGCAGCGCGGCGATGAAGGCCTGGCTGGCCTTCTGGGCGAGCAGCATGCACCAGCCGATGCTCTACCGTCTGCAGCAGGTGAGCAGCCGCCGTCTGCTCTCAAACCTGGTGTACGAGTTCCGCCGCGAGCTGCCGCGCGAACAGGCCCAGGAAGCGGGCTACGGGCTGGCGGCACTGATTGACGGCCTGTGGCTGCGTGCCGCCCTGAGCGGTAAACCGCTGGATAAAAATCTGGCCCAGTCGCTCACCAGCCACTTCATCAGCCAGCATTTACCGACCGAATAACCGAGGAGAATTTATGTCCCGAATGGCAGAACAGCAGCTTTATATCAATGGTGGTTATACATCCGCCACCAGCGGTCGCACCTTCGAGACCATTAACCCGGCCAACGGTGAAGTCCTGGCAAGCGTGCAGGCCGCCGGGCGCGAGGATGTGGACCGCGCCGTGGAAAGCGCAAAGCGCGGGCAAAAGATCTGGGCGGCAATGACTGCGATGGAGCGTTCGCGCATTCTGCGTCGCGCCGTCGACATCCTGCGCGAGCGTAACGACGAGCTGGCCAAGCTGGAAACCCTCGACACCGGTAAAGCGTATTCCGAAACCTCAACCGTGGACATCGTCACCGGCGCGGACGTGCTGGAGTATTACGCGGGGCTGATCCCGGCGCTGGAAGGCAGCCAGATCCCCCTGCGCGAGACGTCATTCGTCTATACCCGCCGCGAACCGCTGGGCGTAGTGGCGGGCATCGGCGCGTGGAACTACCCGATCCAGATCGCCCTGTGGAAATCCGCCCCGGCGCTGGCGGCAGGTAACGCGATGATCTTCAAGCCGAGCGAAGTGACCCCGCTTACCGCCCTGAAACTTGCCGAAATCTATACCGAAGCGGGTCTGCCGGACGGCGTGTTTAACGTCCTGCCGGGCGTGGGTGCGGAGACTGGCCAGTACCTGACTGAACATCCGGGTATCGCTAAAGTCTCCTTTACCGGCGGCGTCGCCAGCGGCAAAAAAGTGATGGCCAACGCGGCGGGCTCGTCCCTGAAAGAGGTGACGATGGAGCTGGGTGGCAAATCTCCGCTGATTATTTTCGACGATGCGGATCTCGATCTCGCGGCCGACATCGCCATGATGGCGAACTTCTTCAGCTCCGGCCAGGTGTGCACCAACGGCACCCGCGTGTTCGTCCCCGCGAAGGTTAAGGCGGCGTTTGAGCAGAAAATCGTTGAGCGCGTGGGCCGCATCCGCGCGGGCGATCTGTTCGATGAACGCACCAACTTTGGCCCGCTGGTCAGCTTCCCGCACCGCGACAACGTGCTGCGCTACATCGCCAAAGGCAAAGCAGAAGGCGCACGCGTGCTGTGCGGCGGCGACGTGCTGAAGGGCGAAGGTTTTAATAACGGCGCGTGGGTGGCCCCGACCGTGTTCACTGACTGCACCGACGAGATGACCATCGTGCGCGAGGAGATCTTCGGCCCGGTGATGTCCATCCTCACCTACGCGTCCGAGGAAGAAGCGATCCGCCGCGCCAACGATACCGACTACGGTCTGGCGGCGGGTATCGTCACGGCCGACCTGAACCGCGCCCACGGCGCCATTCATCAGCTTGAAGCGGGTATCTGCTGGATCAACACCTGGGGGGAATCCCCGGCGGAGATGCCGGTTGGCGGCTACAAACACTCCGGCATTGGCCGCGAGAATGGGGTGATGACGCTCCAGAGCTACACCCAGGTGAAGTCCATCCAGGTTGAGATGGGTAAATTCCAGTCCATATTTTAACCGGGAGGTTTTTTTGCAATTTGACTACATCATTATCGGAGCCGGCTCTGCCGGCAACGTTCTGGCGACACGACTGACTGAAGATCCGGCTACCACCGTCCTGCTGCTTGAGGCGGGCGGCCCGGATTACCGCTTTGACTTCCGCACCCAGATGCCCGCCGCGCTGGCGTTTCCGCTGCAGGGCAAGCGCTACAACTGGGCGTACGAAACCGAACCTGAGCCGTACATGAACAACCGCCGCATGGAGTGCGGACGCGGCAAAGGGCTGGGCGGCTCGTCGCTGATCAACGGCATGTGCTACATCCGCGGTAACGCGATGGATCTGGACAACTGGGCCAAAGAGCCAGGTCTGGAACACTGGAGCTATCTCAACTGCCTGCCCTACTACCGCAAGGCCGAAACCCGCGACGTGGGGCCGAACGACTACCACGGCGGCGACGGTCCGGTGAGCGTCACCACCTCTAAGCCGGGCGTGAACCCGCTGTTTGAGGCGATGGTGGAAGCGGGCGTGCAGGCGGGCTATCCGCGTACCGACGATCTTAACGGCTATCAGCAGGAGGGCTTCGGCCCGATGGACCGCACGGTGACGCCGCAGGGCCGACGCGCCAGCACCGCGCGCGGCTATCTCGATCAGGCCAAACCCCGCCCGAACCTGACCATCCGCACCCACGCCATGACCGATCGCATTCTGTTTGACGGCAAACGTGCGTCAGGCGTCGAGTGGCTGGAGGGCGAAAGCACTATTCCGTCCAGAGCGACGGCGAAAAAAGAGGTGCTGCTGTGTGCAGGCGCGATTGCTTCGCCGCAGATCCTTCAGCGCTCCGGCGTGGGCAACGCGGACCTGCTGAAGCAGTTCGATATTCCGCTGGTCCACGACCTGCCCGGCGTGGGCGAAAACCTGCAGGATCACCTGGAGATGTACCTCCAGTACGAATGCAAAGAGCCGGTCTCCCTCTACCCTGCCCTGCAGTGGTGGAACCAGCCGAAGATTGGCGCCGAGTGGCTGTTTGGCGGCACCGGCGTGGGGGCGAGCAACCACTTCGAGGCGGGCGGGTTTATCCGCAGCCGCGAGGAGTTTGAATGGCCGAACATTCAGTACCACTTCCTGCCGGTAGCCATTAACTACAACGGTTCAAACGCGGTAAAAGAGCACGGCTTCCAGTGCCACGTGGGCTCCATGCGTTCGCCAAGCCGTGGGCACGTGCGTATTAAATCGCGCGATCCGCACCAGCATCCGGCGATCCTGTTCAACTATATGTCCCACGAGCAGGACTGGCAGGAGTTCCGCGACGCGATCCGCATCACCCGTGAGATCATGCACCAGCCGGCGCTGGACAAATACCGCGGCCGCGAAATCAGCCCCGGTATCGAATGCCAGACCGACGAGCAGCTGGACGAGTTCGTGCGTAACCACGCCGAAACCGCCTTCCACCCGTGCGGGAGCTGCAAAATGGGCTATGACGAGATGGCGGTGGTCGACGGCGAAGGCCGCGTTCACGGGCTGGAAGGGTTACGCGTGGTGGATGCGTCGATTATGCCACAGATCATTACCGGCAACCTGAACGCCACGACCATCATGATTGGCGAGAAAATTGCCGACGCCATTCGCGGGCGCGAGCCGCTGGCGAAGAGCACGGCGGCGTATTATGTGGCGAACGGGGCACCGGTGAGGCGCTGAGTGCCCCTCACCCTAACCCTCTCCCCAAAGGGGCGAGGGGACTTAAAACACCCTCTCCCCTTTGGGGAGAGGGCTGGATGAGGGAAAATTACGTCCGAAACGCCTCTAACCGCGTAATCTGCCGCCCTTCTCCGTCAAAATTCTCCACCGCCAGCCCGACCGCACGCTCGGTGCGTAAATCAATGACGGCAAACGGCACCAGTTCATCGTCCATCACCTTCGCCATGATCCAATGCGCAGTGGCTTCTACACTCATGGGCTGTGTGCTGGCAAGCCACGTCCAGTCGCTGTCGTCGCCCAGCGCGTAGGCCTCGTAAAGATCGGCCACGTGGCGATCGGCATCCAGCGGCTCCAGACGGCAATACAGGCCGAACAGCGGCGTGCGGGTCAGCACGCGCGCGCCTTTCCAGTCGGGAACAATATCGTTGACGGTTTGACCATGTTGATTGATTTCGGGCACGGCAGTGACTCCCTGAAAGGTAAGGAGTTTGTTATAGCAGGTTAAAAAGCGGGCGAAAAGCAGCGTATGTTAATAGCCCGAACGCATGCATTATTCCTGGAGGGCATAAGCAAAGCAGAATTTCGACTTTGCGTATGTCCTTCGCCAGCCTAACGTAGCGGAACATAAAACAAACAATATATTTTCTTCAGGGATCGCTATGACAAAAAAACTGCTGCCTTTACTGGTGCTGGCTACACTCTCCGCTGCGGCTCACGCGGCTACGCCCCCCAATACGCTGGTTGTCGCCCAGGGACTTGATGACATTGTGAGCCTCGACCCGGCCGAAGCCAACGAGCTTTCCAGTATCCAGACCGTGCCCAGCCTGTATCAGCGCCTGGTGCAGCCGGACCGCAACAACCCGGAAAAAATCACCCCGATTCTGGCAGAAAGCTGGCAGGCGGACGCGGCAGCAAAAACCCTGACTATCAAACTCAGGCCCGATGCCAGATTTGCCTCCGGCAACCCGCTGCGTCCGGAAGACGTGATCTTCTCCTATACCCGCGCCGTGACGCTGAACAAATCCCCGGCCTTTATTCTCAACGTGCTGGGCTGGGAGGCGAGCAACATCGCCAGCCAGCTGAAGAAAGTGGATGACCACACCGTGCAGCTGCACTGGACGGCGGACGTCAGCCCTGCCGTGGCGCTCAACATTCTCTCCACGCCGATCGCCTCCATCGTCGATGAGAAGCAGGTCGCGGCGAACGTGAAGGATAACGACTTCGGCAACGCGTGGCTGAAAATGCACTCTGCGGGCAGCGGCGCGTTCAAAATGCGCGTCTACCAGCCGCATCAGGCCATTGTGCTGGAAGCCAACGACTCGGCGCCCGGTGGCGCGCCGAAGCTTAAGAGCATCATCATTAAAAACGTTCCCGATCCAGCTTCCCGCCGCCTGCTGATCCAGCAGGGCGACGCGGACGTGGCGCGCGATCTGGGTGCAGACCAGATCAGCGCGCTCGACGGCAAGCCGGGCGTGAAGGTACTGAGCATCCCGTCTGCGGAGCAGAATTACCTGGTGTTTAACACCGGCAACAGCGCCAACCCGCTGCTGAACAACCCGGCCTTCTGGGAGGCGGCACGCTGGCTGGTGGACTATGATGGCATTACCAAAAACCTGCTGAAAGGCCAGTATTTTGTCCATCAGAGCTTCCTGCCGGTCGGTCTGCCGGGCGCGCTGGAAGATAATCCGTTTAAATTTGATCCGGCGAAAGCGAAAGCCATCCTCGCCAGGGCGGGTATTAAAGACGCCCACTTCACCCTGGACGTGGAGAATAAGCCGCCGTTTATCACCATCGCGCAGTCGATGCAGGCGAGCTTCGCGCAGGGTGGCGTGAAGGTGGATCTGTTGCCCGCCGCCGGGAGCCAGGTGTACGCCCGCGTGCGTGCGAAGCAGCATCAGGCGGCAATTCGTCTGTGGATCCCGGACTACTTTGACGCGCACTCCAACGCCAGCGCTTTCGCGTGGAACGACGGCAAATCCAGCACCGTGGCCGGACTGAACGGCTGGAAAATTCCGGAGCTGAACAAGGCCACGCTGGCGGCGGTGGCCGAGCCGGATCCGGCGAAACGTCTGGATCTGTACAAGAAAATGCAGGAACAGCTGCAGCACAACTCGCCGTACGTGTTCGTCGACCAGGGCAAAACCCAGATCGTCGTGCGTGAAAACGTGAAGGGGTATCAGCAGGGGCTGAACGCGGATATGGTCTGGTACGATCGCGTCACGAAATAGCCCTTGTTGCCGGGTGGCGCTGCGCTTACCCGGCCTACGTTCTCGGTTTTTGTAGGCCGGGTAAGGCGAAGCCGCCACCCGGCATGAAGAGATTTCCCATGCCACATCTTTCCACCCGCGTGCTTCAGGGTCTGCTGACCCTGCTGCTGACGCTTTTCGGGCTGCTGCTCGTCACCTTTGCGCTTTCGGCGTTTTCCCCGGTCGATCGCGTGCTGCAGATCGTCGGCGATCACGCCAGCCAGTCCACGTACGATCAGGTTCGCCACCAGCTCGGGCTGGATCGGCCTCTTCCCGTGCAGTTCTGGCACTATCTGCAGAGCCTCGCCCACGGTGATTTAGGCACCGCCAGCGCCACCGGACAGCCGGTGCTGCAGGATCTGCTCCACGCCTTTCCCGCCACGCTCGAACTGGCCACCCTGGCGCTGATTATCGGCACCGTGCTCGGCGTGATTGCCGGGGTGCTGTGCGCCCGCTACGCCGGTTCGCCGCTCGATTTAGCCATCAGAACGCTCACCCTGCTCGGTAACTCGGTGCCGATTTTCTGGCTCGGGCTGCTGATGCTGGCCCTGTTCTACGCGAAGCTGCAGTGGAGCGCGGGCCCCGGCAGGCTGGACGACATCTGGCAGTTTACCGTGGAGCCGCGCACCGGCTTTGCACTGATTGATACCTGGCTTTCCGGCGACCGGGAGGCATTTCGTAATGCCGTCAGCCACCTGGTGTTGCCGGTGCTGCTGCTGGCCTACTACTCGCTGGCGAGCATTACCCGCCTGACGCGCTCCGCCTGTCTGAGCGAGATGAACAAAGAGTACATCCTGCTCGCCCGCGCCAAGGGCGCCGGGGAGATGACCATTCTGCTGCGCCACGTGCTGCCGAACATTCGCAGCACCCTGCTGACGGTGATTGCCCTGGCCTATACCAGCATGCTGGAAGGCGCGGTGTTAACGGAAACCGTCTTCTCGTGGCCGGGCATCGGGCGCTATCTCACCACCGCTCTGTTCGCCGGAGACACCACCGCGGTGATGGGCGGCACGCTGCTGATTGGTATCTGTTTTGTACTGATCAATAACCTTACCGACCTGCTTGTGCGGGCAACCGATCCCAGGGTGCGCTGATGCCGTTTTATCTTTTCTTACGCCGCCTGCGCCGCTCCCCCGCCGCCTTTTGCGGGCTGGTTGCCATCACGCTGCTGATGCTGACAGCCCTGTTCGCGCCCTGGCTTGCGCCGGTGGACCCAAACTGGCAGGACGCCGCCGCGCGCCTGCAGGCACCAAACGCTCAGCACTGGCTGGGCACCGACAGCTACGGGCGCGATCTGCTCTCGCGCCTGATTTACGGCACCCGCCCGGCGCTCGGGCTGGTCGCTTTAGTGACCGTTATCACCCTCCCCGCCGGTCTGCTGGTGGGCATATTATCCGGTTACTACGGCGGCTGGCTGGAGCGCATCCTGATGCGCTTTACCGACGTGGTGATGTCGATGCCGCGCCTGATCCTCGCCTTCGCGTTTGTGGCGATGCTCGGCCCAGGGCTGGTCAACGGCGCGCTGGCGCTGGCCTTAACCACCTGGCCGGCCTATGCGCGTCAGGCCCGGAGTGAAATTCAACGCCTGCGCCACAGCGATTACCTCGCCGCCGCGGAGATGATGGGTATTCGCGGCCTGCGCCTGCTGGTCGGCCATATTCTGCCCCTGTGTCTGCCCTCCGCGATAGTACGCTTAGCGCTGGATCTGGCAGGCATTATTCTGGCCGCCGCCGGGCTGGGCTTCCTCGGCCTCGGTGCACGTCCGCCGATGGCTGAATGGGGAGCGATGATAGCTGACGGCATGCAGGTGATTTTCGACCAGTGGTGGATTGCCGCCATTCCGGGTGCGGCCATTCTGTTTGCCAGCCTGGCCTTTAACCTGCTGGGCGATGGCCTGCGCGACGTACTGGAGCCACAGCATGACTGAACACCGCGTTATCGTCGATGCGCTGAATATCGACTACCCTTCCGCCCGCGTGGTCAACGGCCTGAGCTTTACATTAGGCAACGAGCGGCTGGCGCTGGTGGGTGAATCCGGCTCGGGGAAATCCATGTCTGCCCGCGCCCTGATGGGGCTGGTACGCCAGCCCGGCATCGTGCGCGCTAAACAGCTTAACGTGCTGGGCAATGATGTGCTGACCCTGAACAGCCGCCGCTGGCAGGCGCTGCGCGGCAACGGCATTGCGATGGTCCTGCAGGATCCGCGCTATGCGCTTAATCCGGTGAAAAGCGTCGCCGCTCAACTACAAGAGGCACTGACTCTGCATCAGCGCCTGCCCCGTTCAGAACGCCTTGAACGTATACACGATATTATCCGCGCCGTCGGGCTCAATGAGCACGTGCTTCAGCGTTATCCCGGCGAACTCTCCGGCGGCATGGGGCAGCGGGTGATGATTGCGATGGCGCTGATCAACAACCCGCAGGTGCTGATTGCCGACGAACCGACGTCTGCGCTGGACGCCCGCCTGCGTAACCAGATCCTCGAGCTGCTGGTGCAGCAGTGCGAAGCGCGACAGATGGCGATGCTGTTAATCAGCCACGACCTGCCGCTGGTGGCGGAGCACTGCGACCGGGTGCTGGTGATGTATCAGGGCGAAAAGGTCGACGAGATGGCGGCAAGCCAGCTCCCGCAGGCAACGCATCCGTACACCCGCACCCTGTGGACCTGCCGCCCGAACGCCAGTACCTATGGACAGATGCTGCCGACGCTTGACCGTTCGCAGCCGTGGAAGGAGGCCGGTGATGTCGCTCGTTGAGGTGAATCAGCTCCACGTGAGCTTTGGGGAGAAAACGGCGGTATCCGCCGCCAGCTTTAGCGTCGAAAAAGGGGAAACCTTCAGCCTGATTGGCGAATCCGGCTGCGGGAAATCAACCCTTCTGCGCGTGCTGGCGGGGCTGCAGCGCGAGTGGCGCGGAAGCCTCTCGCTGCTGGGCGACGCGGTTCGGCCTGGGCAGCGTTTTACTGGCCCGCTGCGCCGCAACGTGCAGATGGTGTTTCAGGATCCGTGGGCCTCGCTGCACCCAAACCACACGATTGCACGCACCCTTTCGGAGCCGTTAACAATCCACGGTGAAACGCAGATTGCGGAAAAGGTAGTGGATGCGCTACAGCAGGTGGGGCTTTCCGCCGAAGCGGGTAAACGTTATCCGCACCAGCTTTCCGGCGGCCAGCGTCAGCGCGTGGCCATTGCCCGGGCGCTGCTGCTGCGCCCGCAGCTTCTGCTGCTGGATGAACCCACCTCGGCGCTGGATATGTCCGTCCAGGCGGAAATTCTGAACCTGCTCAACCGCTTAAAAGCCAGGCACGAGATGACCTATCTGCTGGTGAGCCACGACGCGGACGTGATTGCCCATATGTCCGACCGGGCGGCGTTTATGGCGCATGGGGAGATCCAGAAGGTGTTTGACCGGGAGGCGATGTTGCGGGGCGAGCACAGGATGGGGTAAACCGTGCGGCGGCGAGTGCCGCACGGATTTCGTAGGCCGGGTAAGGCGTCGCCGCCACCCGGCAACAAATCACTTGAGCAGCTTCACCGTGGCATCGATGTCGATCTCATCTTCGGTGAAGATCAACGTCGTATTCTGGAAGGTGGTGATCGCCAGCTTCTTCACCGTGCGCATTTCGCCCGGCTTTTTGTCGGATTTCGGTTTGATGCTGTTCATCAGCAGCCCGACCGACAGCACCGCATTCTCTTTATCGATTTTGGTATCCACGGGCTCTTCTTCGCTGAACACCACGAAGGATTTGATCGAGGTGAACTTCACGCGCTCGCCCGCAATATAGAGATGCTTGCTTTCCGGGATCACCTTCACCGCATAGGCGGAAAGACCTTTGTTGTTGGTGGTCGGCTCGAAGGTCACCGCCGCGTCTTTCTTAATCAGATCAGGGTTGGCGACCTTAATCACATGAAAATAGCGGTTGTCGCCGTTTTCATCTTTGATAAATCCAAAGCCTTTATCTTTAAACCACGTCGTGATTGTTCCGTTCATCGCTGTTACCGCCTGTCAGATCGTAATGACTAAAGTTTTGCAGCGCGCAGTGTAATGCACAATGGCGGAGGAGACAAAAAAAAGCCCCTGCACGGGGGCAGGGGAAAACTCATGTCAGAGCTTATTAGTATTGAGTATTTAGTTGAACACCATCCCACCATCAATCAACAGCGACTGGCCGGTCATGTAGTCGGAATCGGGTCCTGCCAGGTATGAGACGCAGGCAGCGACATCTTCCGGTTCGGACAGGCGGCCAAGCGTGATGCGTTTGGCAAAGGTTTCGGTCCCGTAGCCGAGCGGTTTACCCGCTGCCTCGGAGACCTGACGGTCGATCTCCGCCCACATCGGCGTTTTCACGATGCCCGGGCAGTAAGCGTTAACGGTGATCCCCAGCGGCGCGAGATCCCGTGCGGCGGTCTGGGTTAAGCCGCGCACCGCGAACTTGCTGGAACTGTAGACGGCCAGCTCCGGGTTACCGGTGTGGCCCGCCTGGGAGCAGGCGTTAATGATTTTCCCGCCGTGCCCCTCTTTACGAAACGCGTCAATCGCGGCCTGAATGCCCCAGATCACCCCTTTCACGTTAATGTTGTAGACCTTATCGACAATCTCCGGGGTGATGGATTCGATCGGGGTGGACGGCGCGATCCCGGCGTTGTTAACGATCACGTGGAAACCGCCCAGCGCGGTGCGGGCTTTCTCCACCGCGGCAAATACCTGCTCGCGGTCAGAGACATCCACCTTCACGGCGACGGCGTTACCGCCGTTGCGGATGATTTCGTCGGCAACGGCTCTTGCCGTCTCAGCGTTATAGTCGGCGATGGCGACGGCAAAGCCATCTTTCACCAGGCGCAGCGCAATCGCTTTACCAATCCCCTGGCCTGAGCCTGTTACGAGAGCAACTTTTTGCATTTCTCTGTCCTTATCGTGAGTCACAAAATCTGGCTGAGATGGAGCTGGCCCATCAGCAGCGGGTTATCGCTGTAGTCGACGGGAATGGCCACCACGGCCGGGCCATTGACATCCATCGCCGCGCGCAGCGTCGGCTCGAGCGCCTCGGCGCTCTCCACGGCAAAGCCCTTCGCGCCGAAGGCATCGGCATAGGCTTTGAAATCGACCGGGCCGAACTCGACGCCGGAAAGACGCTGGTACTTTTTCTCTTCCTGAATGGCGACCATGTTGTAGCCGTTATCCACCCAGATGATGTGCAGCACGTTGGCGTTAAGACGTACCGCAGTTTCCAGCTCCATGCTCGACTGCAGGAAGCCGCCATCACCGGAGACCGAGACCACCTTGCGCCCCGGGTTGACCAGCCACGCGCCAATCGCCCACGGCAGGGCGACGCCCATGGTCTGCTGACCGTTGGAGATCATCACCTGACGCGCCCGGAAGCTGTAGAGGTAGCGGGCAATCCAGATGTGGAAGCTGCCCATATCCACGGTGAGCGTGACGTCGTTATTGACGATGTCCTGCATGGCGCGAACGATGCGCAGCGGATGCAGGGCAAACTGGTTGAGGGACGCGCCACGGCGATCGAGCAGATCGCGTTGATGCTGGCGGTCGACCAGAATCTCTGAGGCTCGCTGGCTCAGCTCCAGCTTGTGATCGATGCGGTTCGCGAGCAGATTCAGGGTTTCGGCGATGTCCCCCACCAGCTCCAGATCCGGCACGTAGTTACGCTCTTCATAGGCGGGCAGCACATCAATGTGCACCAGCGTGGCATCACCGCTGTTCCACATCGACGGCTCGTATTCCACAGGGCTATAGCCGATGCAGATAATCAGGTCCGCCAGATGGAGCAGCCTGTCGCCCGCCTGATTATTGAACAGACCGACGCGTCCGGCGAAGCGGGTGAAGTGCTCCTGGTTCACCGCCCCGGCGGCCTGATAGGTGCTGGTGACTGGAATACGGCTTTTCTCCAGTAGCTTACGCAGCGCGGCGCTGTTGGCCGGCTGGCTCGCCATCAGGCCCAGCAGGATGACCGGGTTTTTGGCCTTTTCGATAAGCTTCGCCACGTCGTTAATGGCGGACTCCGGCGCCGGGCCCATCAGCGCCGGGCCGCTGGCAGGTAAAATCGCCCCGGTAGCGGGCTGGTCGACAATATCCTGCGGCAGGCTGACAAACGCGCCCCCCGGCCTGCCGTGCTCGGCGGCGCGAAACGCGTTCGATACCACTTCGGCAATCGCATCCGGTGAACTGACTTCCACCGCGTATTTGGTGACCGGGCTGAACATGGCGACAGTGTCCATGCTCTGGTGCACCAGCTTGGCTTTATCCGCCCGCTTCACCGCCCCGCCCAGCGCCACCACCGGGTCGCCTTCGCTGTTGGCGGTGGCAATGCCGGTGATCAGGTTCGAGCAGCCCGGCCCGGAGGTGACCAGTGCCACCCCGGCTTTACCGGTCAACCGGCCTACTGCCGCCGCCATAAACGCCGCGTTGGCCTCGTGACGCACCGGGATGATTTCAATGGACGAGTCCAGCAGGGAGTCAAAGACTTTGTCGATTTTCGCACCCGGGATCCCGAACACCTGCTTCACGCCCTGCGCTTCCAGCTGGCCGACAACCAAATCGGCGCCGTGCGCCCACTGACGTGACTGTTTCTCACTGTTCACGGTAGTTCTCCTGTTAGTTTTCGACGGAACGGATCGCGGCATCGAGGTCGCTGGGGTGCAGGTTGGCCTGTAAAAACGCGCTGTCGGCGGGCAGGTCAATCATCAGCTTGTGAATTTCACCGAAGGTGAGCACGCCGCTCTCCAGCTGGTAGTCGAGCAGATGGCCTCCGCCCTGGCGGTCGTCGGTGATGAAATGTTCGTGGTAACCCGCCACGTTGATCCCCTGCATATGCTGCGGCGTGCGGAATCCGACCAGCACCCCTTCGCGCTGGTTGAAGCGGAACACCGGCTGGTCGTCCAGCACGTCGGTCATCGCGCGGTACGGCGGCGTCTGACGCGGGACGGTGCGGGTGTGGGCGTGGCGGAAGTTGCCGTCGATACGCAGGGCGCAGAACAAGTTATCGGAGGGGATCTGTTGGTCGATCACGTCGTGGATCTGCTGACGGCTGACCGGTCCCTCGAAGGTTTTGCGATACTGTGGCTGGAACCAGGTCATAACCGCGAACGGCGTTTTCTGCTCTGGCTTTGCGGCCCGGGCGCTACCGTCGGCGCGCAGCTGGTACACCTGGCTGCTGAAGGCAATCATTTCGCCGTCCAGCTCGTTGAAGGTGCCCAGACCAAAATCACCGTGCGCCAGCAGATCGGCGATGGTGGTCTCCCCCTCATACACGCCGCTTAGCAGGGCGCTCATTAGCGATGTCTGATAGATCACGCTGTCAGGATGCCGGGCGGAGAATCCGCGCAGGGTCTCGCACAAGCTGGCCTCACAGTCGCAGGCAGATGAATGCATCATCATGCTCGTCCTCTTCAACTTTATTTAGAAAGGTTAAATAAATGTTGACCCGATTCAGCAGAGAGTTCCAATATAGAATCCATGGTGGTTTGAGACGTTTTTGATATGGAACTTCGTTATCTGCGGTATTTTGTCGCGGTTGCACGCGAGCGACACTTCACCAGGGCGGCCGAAGCGCTGGGTATTTCACAGCCTCCTCTGAGTCAGCAGATCAAACGGCTCGAAGAGGAAGTGGGCACGCCGCTGTTCAGACGCCTGACGCGGGGCGTGGAGCTTACCGAGGCGGGAGAAGCCTTCTACGAGGACGCCTGTAAAATTCTGGCGCTAAGCGACGCCGCGCTGGAGAAAGCCCGCGGCATCGCCCGCGGGCTGAACGGCAATCTGTCGATTGGCATCACCAGCTCCGACGCTTTTCATCCCAAAATTTTTGCCCTGATTCGCCAGTATCAGGTGCAGAACATGGCGGTGCAGGTTCACCAGGTGGAAGCCAATATGTCGTCGCTGACGACGATGCTGGCGGAGGGTGAACTGGATATCGCCTTCGTGCGCCTGCCGTGCGAGAGCAGCAAGGCGTTCGAGTTAACAATCCTCGACCGGGAGCCGATGGTGGTGGCGCTGCATCGCGACCATCCGCTGGCGACGTGCGGCGATCTGGCGCTGGATCAACTCCGGGATACGCCGGTGGTGCTGTTCCCGCAGGAGGTCGCGCCCGGCCTGTACGACCGGGTTCACGGCTGCTGCGAGCGGGCCGGGATCGACGTGCAGCACGCGCTGCAGTCCTCACAGCTTTCATCCTCCCTGAGCATGGTTTCCGCGGGTGGCGGCTTCGCGCTGGTACCGAAATCCATGGCGGCCATTTCTCCGCCGAATGTCACCTATCACGCGCTGAGCTCGCCGGAGCTTTATACCGATATCGCGCTCTGCTGGCGGCGCTTTGAACGCTCGCGGACGGTGAAGCGGTTTCTGGCGATGATGAGCGAGGGATAGCGGCCAGTTTGGTTGGTGGTTTTTGTAGGCCGGGTAAGGCGTAGCCGCCACCCGGCAATGCCCTTCAGGGAGCACAACAACAGGGTTACAATACTGTTATCGAATGCTAAGGTAGATGCCCTTCTGTCTTTCGAAACCCCTGATGTAATGGAAAAGCCCCTGTCCCGTCCACTGACGCCAGCAACGCTAACCGTAAAGAGCGTAAATAGTAGCTATGAATCCAAGGGAAAATATTGTTAATACATTCAGAGAATTGTCTGCCGAATTACAGCGCGCTGCCGAGTTCTCACTACAGAATACCAATCAACTGGTCGTGCTATCGATGCGCGCCTTCGCCGCTGAAGCCGGTGTAAAACCCGCTACGTTGTTACGACTGGCGCAGCGATTAGGGTACAACGGCTGGGGGGAACTTAAGGACGCTTTCATTGATGAGCTTGGACTGCGTAATGATACATATGTCTCCAAAGCCGAGAAACTGATCGCCAAAGGCACTCAACCCCAGCTGTATGAAGAGGTGTTTCAGGCACATCAGGCCAATCTGGCGTTTACACAAAATGAAAACCATCAGGCCATGGAGCAAGCGGTATCATTGCTGGACGCGGCGGAGAATGTCTACATTTGCGGCTTCCGTGCCAGCTTTCCTATTGCCTGGTCGCTGTTTTATGTCTATCGATTGTTCAATCGGCAGGTGTCGCTCATTGATGGTCTGGCGAGCAACATCGAGGTGTTCACCCGCGAATTAACAGCACAGGATTGCCTGTTACTCACCAGTTTTGCGCCCTATTCGCGTGAGTCGCTGGATGTTTTACGCGCGGCCCAGCAGGCGGGCGCGACCATCGTCGCCATCACGGATTCCCCCGTCTCACCATTAGCACAGGCTGCCGATTGCACGCTGCTGTTCTCCACAGACAGCCCGTCGTTTTTCCCTTCCGTGGTTTCGGGCATGGGGCTGGCCGAGTGTTTACTGGCGATGCTGGTGGCTCGCCATGGTCGGGATGCGGTGAGTAAAATCGAAAATGCTGAACGCTATCTCATCGACTCGGGTGCGTATGTCGTGCCCCGGAACCCCTGAAAAATGATTCATTTGCCTCCGGCATAAGAAAAGAGAATGCATTTGAATCCAAATTGCATTGACGTGATACAAATGAATCCTGCAAGATGCGCTTTATTAACACAGCGTATTCAGGAGCAGGACCAGCATGAGCCATATTATTCACCGCAGCCTACGCAGCACGCCCGCCGTCGCGGCGCGTGCGCAAGGGGCGTACATTTTTGATGCACAGGGAAAGCAGTATCTGGATGCCTGCGGTGGCGCCGCCGTTTCCTGTTTAGGTCATGCGCATCCTGATGTGCTGGCGGCAATGCATCGCCAGATCGATCAACTGGCCTATGCCCACACCAGTTTTTTTACCAGTGACACCGTTGAACAACTTGCTGAACAGCTGACGCGCACGGCGCCTGGCGATCTTAACTATGCCTATTTTGTTTCGGGCGGTTCGGAAGCAGTCGAAACCGCACTCAAGCTGGCGCGTCAGTATTTTGTTGAGCTCGGCCAGCCGTCGCGCACCAAATTTATCGCCCGTAAACAGAGCTATCATGGCAATACCCTTGGGGCACTCGCGGTGGGAGGCAATGAATGGCGTCGCCGTCAGTTTGCTCCCCTGTTAATCGACGTTATCCGTGTTTCGGCCTGCAATGAGTATCGCGACCGCCGCGCTGACGAAACCCAGCAGCAATATACCACGCGTTTGCTGAACGAACTGGAGCACGCCATTCTTGAGGCCGGTCCGGAGACTATTATTGGTTTCTGCGCAGAAACCGTGGTGGGGGCCACCACCGGCGCCACTCCGCCTACTCCCGGCTATCTTAAAGGGGTACGCAACCTGTGCGATAAATACGGCATTCTCTACATCGCGGATGAAGTCATGTGTGGCATGGGACGCACCGGTACGCTGCATGCGTTTGAACAGGATGATGTGGTGCCGGATTTGGTGACCATCGCGAAGGGACTGGGGGGCGGCTATCAGCCGATTGGTGCAGTATTAGCAAGCGAGAAGATTGTCTCAGCGCTGCAAACCGGCAGCGGTCTGTTCCAGCACGGACACACCTACATTTGTCACGCGACTGCCGCTTCCGCAGCCCTGGCGGTGCAGCAGGTGATTGAGCGCGATAACTTGCTCCAGGCAGTCAGGCAACAGGGTGATTACCTGCACAACGCATTGCGTGAAGTGCTGGGGGAATTACCCCACGTCGGTGATACGCGTGGACGCGGCTTGTTTGCGGGTGTTGAGCTGGTCCGTGATAAAGGCAATAAAACTCCCTTCGATCCTGCCCTGAAACTGCATGCGGCGATCAAAGCAAACTGTATGTCACGCGGGCTGATGGTCTATCCGATGGGGGGAACCATTGACGGGCAGTATGGCGACCATATTTTGATCGCCCCACCGTTTATTATCACCCCAGCCCAGCTTGATTTTGTGGTGGACACGCTGAACACCGTGATTCGCGAAGAGACGAGTAAATTATGATCAATCGTTTACCGCCCCTGGCGGAGCATGAGTGGGACGATCGGCAGCGTTCCTTAGCCGAAGAGATCATCAATGGGCCACGCGGTGCCCTGCTGCCTCCCTTCGAGCCGCTGCTGCGCAGTCCTGAGCTGATGGCACATGCACAACGCATGGGAGAATATCTGCGTTATCGCAGTGCCCTGGGACAGCGTTTGTCGGAGCTGGCGATTTTAATGACCGCACGGCACTGGTCGCAGCCTGTGGAATGGGCAATTCATGCGCCAATAGCTCGCGAGAAAGGCATCTCTGCGGCAGCGGTGCAGGCGATTAATGAAAAACGTCTTCCTGAAGATCTGCAACCGGATGAATGGGTAATTTATCACTTCTGCAAGGAGTTACAGGAGCAGCAGAAGGTCAGCGATGCCACCTGGCAGCAGGCTGTCGCGCTGTGGGGCGAAAAAGGCGTGGTGGATCTGATCGGAATCACGGGTTATTACAGTTTTCTCTCAATGGTAATGAACGGCGCGCAGACGCCGGTACCCGACACGCGGGATGAGATTATTCCCGCATAAGCTATCGTTTTAACGTTGGCGCATGAAAATGCGCCCTGCCTGTCACTATTTTTATTTCCCACTCCGTCGATTTTATTTCGCCGGATGATATTCATGCACGCTGTTTCACTGACGCCGAGGGTTATTATGTCTGGATTACTGACCAAATTAAAAGTTACGTTAGCGCTGGTCGCTTGTTCCGCCAGTTTTGTGGCAGGCGCGCAGGATAAATTAACGGTTGGAGTTGATACCGCTTTTGTACCCTTTGAATTTAAACAAGGCGATAAATATGTCGGTTTTGATATAGATTTGTGGGATGCCATTGCCAAAAAGATGAATGTCAGCTACGAATTGCGCCCAATGGATTTCGGCGGGCTGATTCCCGGTTTGCAATCACGTAATCTCGATGTTGCGATGGCGGGGATTACTATAACCGACGCGCGTAAACAGGTCGTTGATTTCAGCGAGGGTTATTATGATGCTGATTTATTAATGGCGGTTAAAAGCAGCGATAATACCATTACTAAATTCAGCGATTTAGTGGGTAAGAAAGTGGGACTGAAGCAGGGAACAGCGGCGGCCAGTTTTATGAAAAGCAAATATAAGGCGAATTATGTCGAGTTCCCGAATATCGATAACGCCTATCTTGATTTGCAGGCAGGTAACCTTGATGCCGTGGTACATGACTCACCCAACGTGCTCTATTACGTCAAAACGGCAGGTGATGGCAAAGTGAAATCTACCGGCGAGACCGACAGCATTCTGCCGCAGCACTACGGCTTTGCGATGCAGAAAAACAGCCCCCTGACGCCAAAGATCAACGCTGCACTGGAGGCCTTACGCGCGGATGGAACCTATAGCAAGATCTACGTGAAGTGGTTTGCGAAACAGCCAAAATAATCCCGCCAGGTCGGAGCGATCCGACCTCGTTGCATCTTAACGGGTAGAATGATGAATTTCGACAGTAAATATATTTGGGAGTCCCTGCCGCTGTTGTTGCAAGGACTACAGCTGACGCTGATTATTTCTTTATCAGGTTTATTGGGTGGTTTTGTTATTGGCCTGCTGGCAGGAACCTGCCGTGCGCTTGGAGGAAAAATATCAAAAACCGTCTCGTTAGTCTTTGTCGAGTTAATCCGCGGCACGCCGATTATGGTGCAAGTGATGTTTATTTACTTCGCACTTCCCATGGTGTTACCAGTTCATATTGATCCGGTAACGGCAGCCATTACGACAATTGTGATTAACTCGGGTGCTTATATTGCAGAAATCACCCGCGGGGCGATTCTCTCAATTAATAAAGGATTCAGAGAGGCCAGCCTGGCGATGGGATTATCACAACGCAGCACGCTATGGCATGTCATTATGCCGCTGGCATTACGCCGTATGATCCCTGCGTTAGGTAATCAGTGGATTATTAGTATAAAAGACACCTCACTATTTATTGTGATTGGTGTGGCGGAATTGACGCGTCAGGGGCAGGAAATTATTGCCGGTAATTTCCGCGCGCTGGAAGTCTGGACCGCAGTGGCAATGATTTACCTGCTGGTAACGCTGTGTCTGAGTTTCCTCCTGAAGCAACTGGAGAAAAGGATCCATATTTTATGAGCATGGTTGAATTTAGCGCAGTGTCGAAGAACTTCGGTTCCACTCAGGTGCTGCACGACATCAATTTAAAAATTGAAGCCGGTGAAGTGGTGGTGATCATTGGTCCTTCCGGGTCGGGTAAATCGACGCTGCTACGCTGCATTAATAAGCTGGAGGAGATTTCCTCCGGCACGCTGCTGGTAGCGGGAATGCATATTACCGATCCTCACGCGAATGAGTGCGATATCCGCCGCGAAGCCGGGATGGTGTTTCAGCAGTTCCATCTCTTCCCCCATCTGACGGCGCTGGAGAATGTGATGTTTGGTCCGGTTCGCGTGCGCAAACAGAGCAAAGCTGCCGCGCGTGAACAGGCACTGGCGCTACTGGACCGTGTTGGCTTACGCGAACGCGCTCATCACTACCCATCAGAGCTCTCGGGCGGTCAGCAGCAGCGCGTGGCCATTGCCAGAGCTCTGGCAGTGAAACCGAAAATGATGCTGTTCGATGAGCCGACCTCAGCGCTGGATCCCGAATTACGGCATGAGGTCCTGAAAGTGATGCGCTCGCTGGCCGAAGAAGGCATGACCATGGTGATTGTGACCCATGAAATCGGCTTCGCCCGCGATGTCGCATCACGGCTCATCTTTATTGATGGCGGCACCATTGCCGAAGATGGTCCACCTGATATGCTGCTGAACAGCAGCGCTAATCCTCGCCTGAAAGAATTTTTGCAGCATGTATCCTGAACAGAAGTGAATGATAACACCATGAAAAAATTAGAAATTAGCGGTTCCGCTTTTGCGGTGGGTCAGGAACTTGGCGCATTCGGCCGCGAGGCCTGGCATGCAAAACTGACGCAAACGGCGTTGTGGCAAACCGTTACCGCCATGAAAGACGCAGAACAGACCCGGCGAATGCGCTCTCGAGTCCAGTCTCAGTTTCCCCTGATTTGGCAGGAGCTGGAGGGACTCGCCAGGGGGCTGGGGGCACCACTTGATGAGGTGTTTGCCTGGAACTGTCGCGGCGATTTGGTGCGCTCTACCTCTGACGGTTGTACCACCGTAGCGGGAAGCACTGCGGAGGGGGAGCTGATTATTGCACATAACGAAGACGGTTTCCCTCAGCTTCGCAGTGACTGCGCCATCGTCAGTATCACCCCTGATGACGGCCTGGCGTTCACCAGTTTTTCCTATCCGGGATCGATTTGCGGACATACCTTTGCCGTAAACGAAAAAGGTGTGGTGAATACGGTGAATAACATTCGCGCTGTACACCGTCCGGACGGAATGCCGCGCCAGATACTCGCCCGCGCCGCGCTGAATGCCGCCACCCTGGATGAAGCCATCACCATACTGACCTCAGAGCCACGCGCCGGAGCCTTTCATCACACGCTGGGGCAACGGGGAGACCGTCGTCTGTTTAGCGTAGAAGCCACGGGAACAGGCTGTTCCATCATGCCGTTGCGGGAGGTTTTCGCCCATGCTAATCACCTTATCCACCCTCAGCTTGCTGCGGTTGAGCAGGTGATCACGCACAGTTCCCGTTCACGGCAAACACGGCTAAACGCCTGGCTTGAGACGCAATCTCAGCTTGATGGTGCGGCGGCACTGGATATTCTTTCTGACCAGCACGACTCCGCGCTCCCGATTTATCGTCTCTCGCCACACGATCCGGATGAAGAGAACACGCTAGCCACGGCCATTTTTACCCTGAGTACCTCGGCAATAAAATGGCAGATCTTCACCCACGATCGGCAAAAGCCCGTTTTAGAGTCTTGTTCTGTCGGCCATAAATGTGAATGACCCAATCAGCAGTTTTCGTAGGCCGGGTAAGGCGTAGCCGCCACCCGGCAATGGCCTTCTGGAAGCCGCCTCGCAAACCTGCAAGCAACCTTATGTAATTCAGGGGCATCCCTTTTCATCCCTTCATCACGGCCGTAAAGTGCCTGCGTTGCGGCATATTCGTAACCGGGCGTAGGAACCCGTTAGCATAACATGTCATTTTTTTGCCCGAAGAGGATGCTAAATGGCGACTATCCCTGCATTTTCTTACCCGCTCTCTGAAGAAAGCGCGGTTCATCACCTTATTAACCTTCAGCTCCCCGATTCTGCGGATCTTTTCGAGCTGGCTGATACCTGTGCTGCCTATGTCAGCGTGCTGGTGGAAACTGACGATGCAGTAACGTTTGCCACACTCTGCAGACGATTGCTGGCCGTGCTCAAACGGCTGCGGGAGTGCTGTGAAGCCGAGCTTCCGCCGTATCGGGTTGAACAGCTGATTGCGGGAGAAAAGCTGACCTCCTGCGTACCGGACTGCTGGCAGGAGACGGCGTTGCAGGTGGATTATGCTCTGGCGTTAACGCTGGCGGTGATGGGCGGGACACTGCCTGCGAGCGTGGCGAGAGCGCTCACCGGGCTATTGCATGATATGGTCTGGCTGTTGGCGGAATTTGTGAAGGAGCCGTATCTCACAGCACACTGAGGCCGGCGAAGAGAGGCCGGAATGCTACCGAAGCAAGGTACGGTTTCGGCCAGATACCCCTCTCTTTTCCTGGTAATTGTCTGCGGCAAGCCATCTGTTACTCTGGCTGAGCTCAAAGGATGACAAGGAAGAGAGATGCTAAACCCAGGATTCGTTACCCACAAAGCGCTTTCTCACTGGCGTGATGCTCCCGTTTTCCTGCCCCAGTTTCAGTTTCATGAGAAACATCGAACGGTTATTCATACTGCTCATCCAGAAACTATTCTGCCGTTGATTGCACACTTTGACGTCCGGCAAGACCCCATGATTCGGCGACTAATGTCTTTGCGCCAAATACCGCAGAAATTACTGCGCAACACGCAGTCTAACGCGATCGGCAACTTTGGTTTGCACAGCTTTACCCTGTTGAAAAGTTCACCCTCTGAGCTGTGCTATGGCTTAAGAGGGCAATTCTGGCGTACGGATTTCGGTCTGGAAAACGTGCCGGACGCGAATACTTTTCAGACGCCCGCTACGCCGGGTAGCGCGAAACTGCTGCTGCGCTATCAGGTAACGGAACTGGCGCCAGGCCAACATGAGCTCTCTACGGAAACCTTCGTCTATTGTCCGGACAGAAGCACCAGGCTAAGGATGACAGCTTACTGGCTGGTAATACGGGTGGGCAGCGGCTGGATCCGTAAGAGGACGCTGGAGGCTGTTAAAGCGAATATTGAAAGTCAGGAGTGAGGTTCGCCTGTGAAATGTTCCGCATGGGCCCCTCGCGGGAATATTTTCCCGCCCGTAAATGGATTGAACAATGGAGATTTTAATGAATAAGCGCACTATTGCCTTTTTGCTTTTACTCAGTGCATTTGCCGTAAATGCTGCTGATGGCGGTAAGGGTGGTGATGGAGGAAATGGGTCTGATGGCGGAAACGGTTCTGATGGCACCGTCTCATCTGATGGCCGGGCGGGTTGTCCGGGCGGAACAAATCCGGATCCATCAGGGAATTTTTATCTTCCCGGGACAACACAGCAATGCAACCCGGGGAAGCAGGATGCAATGAAAAACGCCAGGCAATAAGATAAAGCGTGGCGATAGGCTAACTCATCCTGATTCCATTTCCTCACCAGCCCCCTGCTCCCGGAAAAAAATTTAGCAAGGAAACAGACAGGCATCCGCCAAACTGAACGAAGACACAGACAGATAAGCGTTTGTTGAAAGCTTCTCACAAAAAATCAATTTGAACTCTTCGGGTTTCATGAGGTTGAAAAGCGCTATCGGCCCAGTGTGATTTTAAAAATAATATTGGCCTTATCTGGGATCGGTATATTCATCCTTTGTTTATGCGCCTGTTCACGATGTCATTCACATAATGTTCAATCGAAATATTGTGCTCCCGATTAATCTGAGAAATGAATGCGCTGAGATGCTCTTGCGATGCATGAAGGACAGTGGCAATAAGGTTATCAAAATCGTTCTGCGCAAATCTGTTATGTCCCTTCAACGTCGAACGCTGGAGCAAAGTGTGAGCGGTCACTTCCAGGACTGCCCGCCGGTAATGATCGGACAGCAGGACGTCAAGATCGGTCTGCAGAATATCAAACTCAAAATGAAAGCTGACAAATCCCGATTCGACAGGTATTGAATAAATCAGTTTGTCACCTAATTGCTCAACGTACGGTTCATATCCCTCGCCCATTACTCGCGTCGTCTGCATGTAATCCCTCTCCTTTCATGTATTTGATTAATTCCACCTGAATAAATATACAGCATTACTCTTTTGAACCTTGCTTAATATACCTGTAAGAGTCACAGAGAACATCACCTCGCTAAAAATAACATTTTCGCCATACTGGTTTACCTTGAAAGAAAATAATTACCCATAAAAATAATTATAAAACGCATTGAAATTTTCATTACCGATAAGTGGTACAATCCTTTCCCGCAACTCATCAATGAAATTATCTTTTACTTCATCATTATCATCTGCTATATCAAAGATATCGTAGTGACCATATACCAAATCAATTAGCTCAGCTAGAGAAAATATGAACCCAGAGAGACTACTGGCTATTTGAAACGGTTCAATGACATCATAACTAGCATAGACAGAGGAATTCCCTTCATCGACAACCGCAATTATAGGTTTACCTCCACCTAAATCATCACCAATAACAAGATAATTGTCTGGTAAGTATTCATAACCATTTTTAGCCTTCGTGAGCTCATTGACAGAGTGAATTTAAATTGGTGTGAAACCTGTTTCAATCTTTAATTTTTCAGGATTATAATTTTTATATAAGAAATCAACATCTGTTGAACGAGGTAAGTTGGACGGGAAAGTATTATCCAGGTCACTGACTGTGCTGAAACTCCCTGACAGCGAGTATTTATTGCAAATAATAATAAATTGTTTTAATGCTTTTTCAATCTCATTCACCATGATCTCAGACTCATCCATAAATATAGCCCTCAGTAACAACCCATTAATTTAGCACAACATTTGCAGAATGCATTATCTTCTGACAAGCTAAGTAAAGCAATTTCCGATTACTCTCTCGCTCTTTAAATCAAAGCTCTATGAAGTTATCGTTCTCGAGATAAAAATTCAAACCTGATATGAAATCCTCAACAGATGGTTTTTCTCTTTGGAAAGAGATATTATGTAATACATCAATAAATTGTTCTCCATAGAAAAAGAGCTCTAGCGAATTTTCGACAACAAAATCGGGGTATACTTCCTCATCGTCATCACTAATGACAGGATAGTTATCTAAATAACAAACAAGATCTTCTTTAGCAGAGGATTCATATTCTTTTGTATACACACAAAAATTATCCAATGTGTACCCATTCATAATTCCAAATATTAAATCATATAAACTATAAGCTTTTCTGTATTCTAAATGATTCATATACATAATCCTTAATTGTCTATCTTTTATGCTTTGTAAAGAAAGTTGTTAATGATAGAATAATAAACCCATTGAATTATATTTTAAACAATTTTTATAATCTGGAAATCATTTCATGGACCATATTTACTTACTTAAATCATAGTTATATTAATAAAGAGGGGTCTACAAACTCTATTCCTTTCATGTTATTCTTAGAAAGTAACTCTTTAAATTCATTTGAAATAATTATGCAAGCTTTATACTCACTACATCTTGCCATACTAAAATTTTCAAGAACATTTTCTTTGAAGACTATTTTACTAAACTTCCTTGGACCATTAGGCAAATAACTTAATATAGGTTGACTTTCCGAAGCTTCCATATCGATGCATGAAACCTCTCTTAGTAGATTAATTATTTTATACCCTTGCTGTTTGTTTTCATTTACAGATACAGTTGCATCAATAAGTTGAACATCAGTCCGAAAAACATCGTGACAAGAAATTAGCGATGCTAGTCTGGGGGATATGAATATAGGCCCATCACTATAATAAAAATCATATGCAAGCAGTGCATTCTCACTCACCTTTGATTTTAATGTAAAAAAATGCCCCTCGTAAGTTTCAATTGATTTACATTGAGAAAAAGCACTTCCAGATATGTCAGGGTGCTGGTATTCAAACCAATAATTATTGGGATAATCACAAGCAATTCTTAACCAATACATATTTAACGCCCTCTATTTCAAAACATATTTATGAATGCTATATTAATTTTTTTAATTCTAGCTGTATAGCTTTTATACTCATTTTACTAAACGGGGTGAGTACGATACACCCCGCAACTTTATTTAAAGATAATTAATCTCACATTTTCCAATAATATCGAAAACGTGGTCGTATGTGCATAGAACCACTCGTTGCAGATCATCTTCTCTTTCAGTTTCGATTAAATCTAAGCTCGACTGTAAATTCCCATCATAAGGATAATCATCTATTTTATACACAGACATCATTTCGATGTTACTGAATAAAAACTCAATACGAACATCAGGAGCATCTTTTATACCTGGCTTACAAGAAGATAAACTTAAAGAAGCTTTCACCAAAAAATTAAAGGGGTAAAGTTTTAGCTCGGTGCCAGATACTATCAAAGCATCACGACCGTAAATAAAACCATATTTTGTTTCTATTGCCTTTATATTCATATCAACGATACTCTGTTGTGCATATCGAATTAAATTCTTAACCAGTTGAAACTATGTAGCTTTAAATACTAACACTTTGGCGGAGTTAGTATTTAAAACACGGGTGTGTAATCATTTTTTAAATTATATAAAAACTTCTTTCCCTGATGCCTGATATTAACACCATTATTAATTAGAGGAATTTTATAGACGTAAGTAAAAAATCAAAAAAATCATTCTGCATAAAAATATCATCTGTATTATAAAAACCGCAATAATCAATATTAATCCAGATTTTATTAATCAGTTATCTTTACGAGTACTGCCAAAAACCAGCTATAATATTTCCGCCGGATATTTTTTTATACAAATACAAAGCACCGTAACCAAAGATGTAATTACCATCAAGCAATGCATCTGGAAAATAGTCTTCATCTATCTGCATGAAAAATTTATAACCATCCTTTTGTAAAGCATCAAAATAATAATCTTCAGATTGTATTAACCTTGCTTCTTCGGTTTTAGTGATAAAATCAAACTCTTCACTTTCAACTTTATCATACCCAACAATAGCTGCCTTATTAATGTGTTTTATCGTAAATGCATCATTATTGCTTTCATCAGAAAAAGTATGCGTAAAAACTTTTACCGAACAATTAGGGTAGATATTGTTATCAATCATATCGTCATATCTTTCCGGAATAAGTATCGTAACATACTCATGTCCATCATCAGGATTCTGAACTGTCAAATAAAACTTTTAACCTTGAATATCATCTAGTTTATCTAAAAAGAATTCAGGGATATTTCCACCTATCCGCCCAATGACATTACTATCAGAAAAGATACTTATTTTAGAAATTAGATTACATTTAATCATTTCTTAAACTCACTCCCATAAAAGGTACACTCTTTCTATCCTAATTCGCATAACTATTTCTGCGAACAAATTCTTAGCATCTTTAAGTCACATTTATGATTAACTACAATGTACGTCTCTTCAGGCATGATTAAAAAACAAACCAATAAAAGCCGGAAAAGTTTATTTTCATTGCCAGCTAATAGATTTAATAAAGTCTGGAGTCTGAGCGTGGTTCAACATCTCTTATACCAAGTTGATTCGTTTTTTCAAAAATTAAATCATAGCAATAGATAGTCTCTTCCCCCTTTAATAAACGAACACCTTCAAGGCTCACTTTATATATTCCTTTAGGAACATCAGCGTTAATCCAACCAGTATAATCTTCCCACTCCCAAAATACTGCCATATCAGCAATATATAAATCACCAGTTACATTAAGATAGAAATATTTATCCGTGAATATAACCTCTCTGTCTTCATTGTCGGGGAATTCATTTAAAAAGAGCCTAACAACATAGCCACCATCATCAAGGCCCATAATAGGTAAGGCAATACCTTCATTAAGCACAAGCTCCCCTTTGTCTGTGGTAGTGAACTCCTCGAGAATGTTTTCTCCATCATCTATCTTCCCACCAAATGTGGCCAGTATTCCTGGATAATCGAAAATTATTATCCCGTTAAAATCCACATCAATATCAATTGTTTTAACCACATCTGCCTCCTGATGCCTTACCTGTTTGTTTATTATTGAACCACTCTAACAGTTTTAAATGCGCTTCTTTAGGAGTGACATTTCTGGCTAAGATTTCACCCGTCGAAGCAATATTTAAATCGCCTCTTATATGTGAAACGGAATCTAAATTACGGCTAGACGCATTGAATAAATCTTCCGCGGCCCCCTGCCACGGCCCCTAAATTTTTCCAATATCGTTTTTAATAGCTCTATGTAGTTCTTCATGCATTCCAGCACTATAAGGCTCCGGGAAAAACATTGGCGTATTTTTCATAGTACCAGGATCGGTTAGCCCAATGCTGTTGGCCTTGTTTCGTGGGATTAAATGGTGTCCCATTCCTTTTGGGTTCCATGCCCATGGCATTAACCCTAATGGATCTATCCAGGTAATTGGATTAGGAACGTATGAATATGAATTAAAACCGCTATTCAACCCAATCGGATCCCGCACAATAAACCGCTCGACCTGCGGGTCGTAGTAGCGGAACAGGTTATAATGCAGCCCCGTTTTATCATCATACTGCTCTGAAGAGAGTTATATTTCTTATCGGACCAATAATCTATTGTATATTCATTCGAAAAATGTCAAATATATCCAGAAGCTCATCAAATTTTGAAAATTCATTTCGATTATTTAGTTTGTACGAACCTGCATTTACATCCATTACTTCTGACATACAGCTAAAATCATCCCAAACCGTAAATCTTGCTATGTAGTTTTCGTTTTCGAAATCTACCACCACACTATTGGATAACTCATTTTTATTATGAGTAAGAATATAATCACCCTGCTGAGTCACCCATTGCTCAAATTTATTTAGCATCTTTTTCTAACTTCCCCATTAATTTTCTCACCTTTGATAGCGATATTTTGTGCTGTTGGCATTTCAGGAACTTCCAAGCCTTTGCGTTTAGCTAATCGCCCCTCAATAGAATCTGGCCCTACTATTTTTGCCCACCCTTCATGGTAGGTACTAATGTTTTTTCCGGTACATCAAACTCAACATATATCGCACCATTCTTGGCCTGCTTACCAAAAGCATCTATATTATCTGTTAACAAATTCTGAGCTGCTTTCTGTGTAATGCCTTTTTTCTATGCAATGCATTATTACCAATGGTAAAATACAAGCATATCTGATATTCTTTTTATTACTGTTTATCTATTTACTAACATCTAAATGTAAAAAAAATAAGCCATGATCATATTCTGATTATGGCTTTATTTTGAAAAATCATAAATCAACAGTTACATTCATTCCTGCATCAAAAGATGTCTCACTAATTTTCTTGTAAAATTCCGTAAAGCTATTAGTAATCTTATAGATATTGCCGCACTCATTTTGCTCAGCGACCTCAAACTCTTGGATATCATCCTCAGCATGTAGATGTGTTCTGTCCCAATAATACATACCTTGGCTTTCACTGCCATTTAATATAAGTTAAAAATTACCTCCAGGGTCATCACCAATAATTAACTTATCATCAATGAAATCAAGTTCACTTAAAAAAATTTCATTTTGACGAAAAATATCGTGGTTTGGATTTTTCATATTTATTCCAAAAAGGGCATAAAAGGCGATAACCCCTTCATCGACACCTGCATACTCTAACTCACAAAAATCCGGAGATTTTACAACAAAGCCATTTTTCAACCTGAGGAATTCTTTATAATCATCTGGCAAATGGATTTTGAATTTCTCCTCCAAAATTTTAATTTCATCTTTATTTGCAGGCTTACCGCATGAAATAGGCATAAGCTTTCCTTACTAAGGTCATGACTTCTTGATCTTAGATACTCCACACTATGGAAAAATTGTCTGTAGTAATAAAAGCCGGAACTTAATGGTTTCCGGCATATTTCATTCATTTATCTAAATCAAAAAACCATTCAATGAAAGAATTAAAGTCTACCCATTGAGGCTTTAATTCCCCCTGAAGGAACTTAGTTAAAGTATCCCCTACATTGATAAATAAAACCTCTCCAGTATTTTTGTTATAAAAATACCCACCCTCGCTTTGAAAACCATCCAAGGGAATATACTCGTTTGGTATTTTTAATATTTCATGTGTTCTCTTAAGATCAAGTTGGTATGAGGAATTTATAACAAACCAGCAGATCTGATAAATTTCATGATTCCTGCTATGAAAAGTAGCCCCATCCTCAACGTGCAAATAAAATTGAGCAAAATCAGAAGAAAGGTCAATACCTAAAGAAAGCAAAGCATCACTATACTCTTGAGTGATATCATCATACCACCAACCTCGAGATTGACTCATTAACTTTATTTTTTCAGATAACATAATCTTTCACCCACATTTAGTTTTTGCTCGACTGTTTAATTCTGCTTGTGCTCGCCCCTTCCAATATGCTTCACGATCCAGATTAAATAAATCTCTGTTTACAGGATTAATTGGGTGAGCATTTGGTAAATAAGGATGGAGAGCATTTGTTCCATAATATGTCTGATGCGTATTTGATGAAAGCTCAAATAAAGATCCTAGCCCATTTTGTTTAGAATGGTGAATATTTATTTGTGAATAGGCTCCATTTTTCACAACAAAAGGTGATTTACCTTCCAAAGCTAAATCTAAATTTGTTTTTACTCCTCCCCTCGTGTTGACAGGTAAGTCCCAGTCTATTGATTGCTGGTAAACGGTATGAGTACTACCTGAAGGAGCATTAAAAATTGATGGGGTAAAGAACCCTTTCAATCCTAACGGGTCGATCCATATTAGAGAATTCGGCGCATACTGATAAAGATTCCACCCACCATTCAACCCAATCGGATCCTGCACAATAAACCGCCCGACCTGCGGGTCGTAGTAGCGGAACAGGTTATAATGCAACCCCGTTTCATCATCAGCGTACTGCCCGGCATAGCGAAGCGGCTGGCGCGCCATCGCCGTGCGATTCACAACCCGTGAGAACCCTTCGCTCTGGTGGCGCACCTCGCCAAAGCTGCCGTACTGGCCGCTCCAGCGCACCGCGCCGCGCTCGTCGGTCACTTCCAGCGGCGCGCCGTTCAGGTCGGTATTGAACCAGTAAATCTCACCGCTGCGCTGGTCACGAAGATGGTCCACCCGCGCCAGCGGGCTCCAGGCTTCATTCGGATCGTATACATACGTGCTGCACAGCCCGCTCTCCTGCTGCTCCTGCAGCAGGCGGTAGCCCTGCCACAGGAAGCGGGTGTCGGTGGTGCCGTGCATCGTGGTGACGGTTTTGCGCGTGCGGCGGCCCAGCGCATCGTAGTGATAGCGCGCCTCAAACCGCCCTTCCGGCCCGGTTCCCCGGGCGGACACCAGACGGTTCTCGGCGTCATACGCATAATGCTGCTCATACAGCCCGTTGCGGCGGCTGACCAGGTTGCCCCAGTGGTCGTATTTCATGAAAAGCGCCTGCCAGTGCTGCAGACGGTTATCCGTGACCGGTACCGGATCGTCATTGGCGGCGAGGTTATCCGCGGCGTCGTAGCTGAACTGCGCGCGGCTGTGCCCCTGGCGAGCCTCGTAGTGCTTCAGCAGACGCCCTTCAGCGTCGTAGCCGTAGTCCACCTCACCGCGCAGGGTGTCGCTGACGCCGGAAAGCTCGCCGCGTGCGGTGTAGCGATACAGGCGTTCCAGTAGCGCCTGCTCCGGCAGGGTCACGTCCGTGCTCAATTCGCTGCGCTGCAGGGTGCGTCTGCCGAGGCTGTCATACTGGCGGAACTGCTCGCGCACGCCCTGGGTGCGGCGCACCTCGCGGTGCAGGCGGTCGCGGGTGAACTCGGTTACCAGCTGCTGCCCGAAGCGGATGGCGCTGACGTGGCCGGAGCCGTAGTGCAGCCAGGCCAGCTTTTGCTCGCCGGGCAGGGTCAGACCGGTCAGGTTGCTCAGGGCATCCCATTCGTAGCCCACCTCGCCGTTAATGCCGGACTCGCTCAGCACGCGCCCGGCGGCGTCGTGACGGTAAGCGATCTCATCGCTTTCGATACCCAGGGCAACGCCTTCGGCCGTCGGCGTGCGGCGGATGCGGGTAATCTGGCCGCTCAGGTCGCGGACGTAGCGGTACTCCGCGTGGCGCTGAGTGCGCCCGATCAGCAGCCCGCTGTCGTCATAGCTGAACTGCTGGACGCGCCGGGCGATGCCGCCGTCGGCGGCAGGTCGGCCGTTTTCTTCGAGCGCACAGAGGAACCCTCGCGCGTCCCATTCCATATGGCGCACGGTCTCGTCCGGGCGCGTTTCGCTGAGCGGGCGGCCCACGGCGTCGTAGGTGAAGCGGTATTCCGCCCCGTTGCCGTTATCGAGTCGCAGCAGGTTACCGCGCGGGTCGTAGCGCCACTGGCGCACGCGGCCAATACGGTCGGTAAGGCTGACCGGGAGGCCGAGCGCGTTGTAGGCCCAGCTCACTTCGCTTTCCAGCGGGTCGCGCCAGCCCGTGAGCTGACCGCGTTCGTTCCACACCAGCGACTCGCGGCTGCCGTCCGGATGGATCACAGCGCTCAGCAGCCCGGCGCGGCTCCACTCCCGGCGCGTGATGTTCCCTTCCGCATCCTCGCTGGCAATCAACTGCCCGAAACGGTCGTAGGTGAAGCGGGTGACGCTGCCGGAGCAGTCGGTGCGCTGCGTCAGCAGCCCCTGGTGGTTCCAGACCAGGCGCACCACGCCGCCGATGGCGTCGGTGATGCTCTCCGGCAGGTTTTCTTCATCGTCGGGATAGCGATACGCGGTGGTGCTACCGGCCGGGTCGGTTTCCGACAGCAGGCGACCACGAAGGTCGTAGATGGCCTGCGATGAGGTGCCGTCCGGGTATACCGTTCGGGTGATGCGGTCGGTCAGGCGATGCCAGTGATACTCCGTGCGGCGGCCCGCCGGGTCCGTCTCGCTGGTCATGCGGCCGTATTTGTCCCACGTGCTGCGGCGCATCGCCCCGCCCGGCAGAATAACATCGCAGAGCTCGCCGTCGCGGTAGACAAACGTCGTCTGGCGACCGTCGTAATCCGTGAAGCGGGCAACGTTGTCGTCGTCATCCACCAGCCAGTGCGCCTGCGCGCCATCTTCGCGGGTCGCACGGCGGGTGCCGTTATCAAAATCATATTCGAACGTCAGCTGTTCGCCGCCGCTGTGGCGGAAGCCGACCACGCGCGGCAGGCCGTCAATCGCCCGCCAGCGGTATTCGCTCAGCAGGCCGTTGGCATCCTCGTGGGCGCTCATCAGCCCGTCCTGCCAGCGGAAGCGTCGGCGCACGCTACCGCCCCGGCCGGTCACACAGACCAGCTGGCGCTGTTCATCATAATCGTAACTGACCAGACAGATCTCGTCATCCAGCCAGGCGCCGAGGAGCCTGTCACGATCGTAGCGGCAGACCACGCGCTGGCCCGCGCTGTCGGTCAGGGCATGCAGGGTATTATCCGCATTCCACTCGAAGAGGATATCGTTGCCGCAGGGTTCAGAGATGCGCTGGAGCAGCGACGGGGCATCTTCCTTAAGCGGCGCATAGTGCCAGCGCTCGCCGCTGACGTCATACACCGACCAGCTGTCGTCCTGGTGATGTTCAAGCCAGTTCTTTTCACTTTCGCAGTAGGCGCGCAGCCCTTTCGGGACCTTCGGGAAGGCGACGTAATCGCCGGACGGCGCGCGCCACACCAGGCCGTCCTGATACGCCTCCAGGCGGCTTTCCCAGCACAGGCTCCAGCCGCGGCCCAGCACGCTGTCGCCGGGGTTGCCGCTGCGCCAGTAGCGCTGCCAGCGCACTGGCAGACGGGAAGGCAGGACGAAGTCCAGCTCATCATCCCCGCTGAGAAATTTCTGTCCGCTGACAATATCTACCGGGCGGGCGATAATCCCCGCGGCCGCCACGCCGGTCATCAGCGTGCCGGCGCGACAGGCGATACGGGCCAGTTTATTGATGCCGGGGATTTTGCCCAGCAGCTTAGAGAGCGCCCCGACTTTGCCAGCGGCCCCGCCCCAGCCTCCGATAAGCCCGGCAAACAGCAGGGTCAGATCGGAGACTTTATAGAGCCACTCGGGCACTTCAGACTGAATGGGCAGGGTTTGCTGCGGGTCGCCGCCAATAATTACGTTGTTCGAACCGGTCATGACCTTCGCGTCGCAGGTGGTGCGATCCCCGATGCGGGAGGCTGGCTGGCTGTTAATGGAGACGCGCTTAGAGCCTTCGGCCATCTGCTGCGAGCCGTCGTCAGAACAGTCGACGGTGCTATCGGTGGCAAGCGCGGCGGGTTTACCGTTGATAAACACGTTCGGCGAGCCGGAGGTGATGACGCCTTTCTTCGTCATGCTGGATGCCCCGGCGTCCGCGATGCTGTCCCGGGCGGCGGTCGCCAGCTCCCCGGTATAATACCCCACGGCCAGGCTGGCGCCGACGAGCAGGACGCCCACGCCAAGACAGGATGCGCCGAGACCGGCAATAAACATGGCCCCCGCCAGAATGCCCCCGGCGGCGGCAATCAGGCCACCGACAATCGTTCCGGCAATCATTCCGGCCAGCGCACCGGAGTGGCCGATATCATCACCTACGCGTGCTGCTTCAAACATAACAACGGTCCCTGAAGTTAATGGTGGAAGCGGAAGCTCCTGAGAAGTTCGCCAAACAGCGCGCTGTCGGCATCGCCCGGCGCGCGGGTGCAGGTCATGGTGAAGACCAGGACTTTATCGCTGTTGGTATTAAAGACGGCCTGCTGCTGCCAGATGCGTTTCCCGTCGCGCAGGTAGCTGGCATGGACAATTTCACCCTGTGAAAGGTTGTCGCCAAGCGTAGCGGCGCTGCGCTCACCCTGCTTCCAGGCCTTGATGTGTTTTGCCATCAGCGCGAGCTGGCGATCGATATACGCGGCAAGCGCTTCGCCGGGGTTGAGGGCGTCGCGGGAGATGTTGAACGCCGGCGCATCCGCCGCAGGCGGCGCGAAGACGTTGACGGTACGATCCTGATAACCCTCAGGAAAGGTGATCTGTCCTTCACTGAACAGGCACTGCGAATGTTGTTCTGACATTGAGCGGGTCCCACCACATTTTTTCAGAAGCGGTAAGTTTCGCATATGTGTTTAAGGCTGACTATCCCCAGATTATTGCCACACGCCAGCCCTCACCGAACGCAAAAACAGCGGCCATTAGCCCGGCCCCTCGCTCCCCGCCGCCAGCAGCGGGACCACCACGTCGCTGATGGGCACTGCAATACCGTGTTTGCGGCCGTAGCGCTGGATCACGCCGTTGCGGATATCCCACTCCAGCGGGCGATCCGCATGGCGGTCGGCGAGGATCGAGGTGCCTAAATCCACGGGCGCACGCTGGAAGTTCGCCAGGATCTCTTGTGCGACCTCATCATCCAGCGTCGCCCCTTCGGCGCGGGCGACGGCAAGCCCCTCGCGCAGATAGGCCAGCGCCAGTTCGCTGATATCCTCGCGTCTGAACATGCCGGCGCGTCGGTTGGCCAGCACCATCAGCCCGGCAACGGCGTTTTGCAGCAGCTTGCGCCAGGCCACCGTTGAGAAGTCTGCCGATAGTTCAACCGCGCAGCGTGTCCCCTGCAACGCATCCACCACCCGTTTTGCCTGCGGCACGTCCGGCAGAGTCAGTCGCGGCCTGGCGCGCAGCCATACGGAGGCATCCGGCTCGCGCTGGGCCGGGAACCAGACCACCGACGGCAGCACCGTGGCGCCGTTGACCCACGGCTCAAGCTGGGCTTTTTGCTCAACGCCGTTTTGCAGGGCGCAGACCACCGTGTTTTCATCACACAGCGCGCGCAGCCATCCGGCGCTATCGGCATTTTGCGTCGTTTTTACCGCCACAAAAACCAGATCGGCCGGGCGCGCGATGACGGTCGGATCGGTTAATACCGGACCGGGCACAACCGTTTCCCCCTCATCGTCGCGCAAACGCAGCTCAGGATGCGCGGTGCGTCCACACAGCAGCGGCGTACGGCCCGCGTCATGCAGCACCGCGGCAATGGTGGTACCAATTGCGCCAGGACCCATCAGCGCAATCACTGGATTGTCAGACATGGTGAACTCCCCTTTTCGCTAAACCTGCTAACAGTTATACCACCCTGAAAAGTGAGCGCCACGTCGTTGTCTATACTCATCACTCTACAGACAACGGAGTGCGCCATGCCTTTACCCGATTTCAAATCCTCTGAGCCCTATACCCTTGGCATCGAACTGGAACTGCAGGTGGTGAATCCGCCAGGCTACGATCTGAGCCAGGACTCCTCCGCGCTTATTGCCGCCGTCAAAGACGACATCAAAGGCGGGGAAGTGAAGCACGATATCACCGAAAGCATGCTCGAAATCGCTACCGGCGTGTGTCAGAACATCGACCAGGCGGCGGCGCAGTTCTCGGTGATGCAGCAGAGCATCCTGCGCGCGGCGGCGGAGCAGCACATCCAGATTTGCGGCGGCGGGACGCATCCGTTCCAGAAGTGGCAGCGTCAGGAGGTGTGCGACGACGAGCGCTATAACATCACGCTGGAGCGCTTTGGCTATCTGATTTTGCAGGCCACGGTGTTCGGCCAGCACGTGCATGTCGGCTGTCGGACCGGGGATGACGCGATTTATCTGCTGCACGGCCTGTCGCGCTTTGTGCCACACTTTATCGCCCTGGCGGCGGCATCGCCGTATATGCAGGGCACGGACACGAAATTTGCCTCGTCGCGGCTCAATATCTTCTCGGGCTTCCCGGATAACGGTCAGATGCCGTGGGTCAACAGCTGGCAGGAGTTCGAAGGGCTGTTCCGCCGCCTGAGTTCCACGAGCATGATCGACAGCATTAAAGATCTGCACTGGGACATTCGCCCCAGCCCGCATTTTGGCACCGTGGAGGTGCGGGTGATGGATACGCCGCTGACTCTCGGCCACGCGATTAATATCGCCGGGCTGATTCAGGCGACATCCCACTGGCTGCTGACCACGCGGCCTTATAAGCATCAGGAAAAGGATTTTCTGCTCTATCGCTTTAACCGTTTCCAGGCCTGTCGCTACGGGCTGGAAGGTATTCTGACGGATGTACATACCGGCGAGCATAAAACCGTGGCGGAGGATATCGCCTGGCTGCTGGAGCAGGTTGCGCCGTCGGCCGAGAAGCTCGGCGCGACAAGCGCAATCAATGAAATTGCCCTGCTGTTAAAGCAGGGCAAGAGCGAGGCGCAGCGCATGCGCGACTTTATCGCCGACGGCGGATCGCTTATTTCGCTGGTGCAGAAACACTGCGAGCTGTGGGCGACGAGTCCGTAAGCGACCAGTCTGCTTTATGGCGTTGATAGTTGATAAAGTGAACGGAATGACCACTACAGCCGTATGTTCCCCCTCATCCCAGCCCTCTCCCAAAGGGAAAGGGAGGCGTCTGTGCAGGCATTATTTTGTGGGGATCCCTCAGCACTCCGGGAGAGGGCAAAAGGTTACCCCCCCTTCCGGAACCTGCGCGTCAGCCGCTTCTCAATTTCGACGACGAAGAACATCACGCCCGCCACCGCCAGGGTCACAAACCAGTAGCGCAGCGGCAGCGCTTCGGTGCCGAACAGCATCTGCATAAATGGCAGGTAGATGATAGCCACCTGCAGCAGGAACAGCACGCCCGTCACCAGCCAGATCCCTTTGTTCGCCAACAGGCCGCGGTTCAGGGAGAAGCCGTCTGTGTTGCGGCAGTTAATCATATACACCCACTGGGCACAGACCAGCATCTGCAGCAGCACGGTGCGAATGAACTCCGCGCTATGGCCTCGCGGGGCCAGCCAGGCTTCCAGCGCAAAGGCGGCGATGGCAATCATGGTGCCGACGAAGGCCACGCGCCAGACGGCGTAGGCATCCATCACGTGCTGCCCGGTCTGACGCGGCGGACGGCGCATGATGTTGCGCTCGGCGGCTTCAAAGGCCAGGCCGAAGGAGAGCGTGGCGGAGGTCGCCATGTTCATCCACAGGATCAGCACCGGCGTCAGCGGAATAATGTTCCCCGCCAGCAGCGCAATCACAATCAGCAGCCCCTGCGCGAGGTTAGTCGGCATGATAAACAGGATGGTCTTCTTCAGGTTATCGTAAACGCGACGCCCCTCTTTCACCGCGCTGGCGATGGTGGCGAAGTTATCGTCCGTCAGCACCATGTCCGCCGCCTCTTTGGTCACTTCCGTGCCTTTGATACCCATCGCGATGCCCACGTCCGCCTGACGCAGCGCCGGGGCATCGTTCACGCCGTCGCCGGTCATGCCGACGATTTCGCCTTTGTCCTGCAACGCTTTCACCAGGCGCAGCTTATGCTCCGGGCTGGTACGGGCGAAGATGTCATACTTCACCGCCACGTCAGCCAGCTCAGCATCGTCCATCTTTTCCAGCTGGTAGCCGGTCACCGCCTGCTCGCTGTTGGCGATCCCCAGCATCTGGCCGATGCTCATTGCCGTCTGCGGGTGATCGCCGGTGATCATCTTCACGCGGATCCCCGCCTGCTGGCAGGCGTTAATTGCATCAATCGCTTCCGAACGCGGCGGATCCATCATTCCGGCGATGCCGAGGAAAATCAGGCCGTGGCTCAGGTCATCGTGCGTCAGCGTCTTCTCAACGTTCGCCGGTTTGAAGGCGGCGGCAACCATGCGCAACCCCTGACACGCATAGCGCTCCATCTCGGTTTCCCAGTACGCCCGGTTGAAATCTTCCACACCGTGACGGGTCTGCTGCTGTGCGCACAGGGCGAAAATAACGTCCGGCGCGCCGGTGAGCAGGATCTGCCCCTCACCGCCGATCTGGTAGTGGGTGCTCATGTACTTGTGCTGCGAGTCGAACGGGATCTTGTTCACCAGCGTGGCCATCACCGGCTCAAGGTTGGCCTTCGCCGCCAGCACCTTCAGCGCCCCCTCGGTTGGTCCACCGGTGATGCTCCACAGACCGCGCTCGTCCTGAATCAGCTGGCTGTCGTTACACAAATCGATGGTGCGCAGATACTGCTCCAGCACGGTGCCCGGCTGGATTTTTACCGGCTCATCGCTGCCTTCAAGATAAATGTTACCCACCGGCTCGTAGCTGTTGCCGTCCACGCGGTAGCAGGCGTCCGCGGTAATAATGGCTTTGACCGTCATCTCGTTCATGGTCAGGGTACCGGTTTTATCCGAGCAGACCACGGTCATCGCGCCGAGGGTTTCCACCGTCGGCAGCTTGCGGATAATGGCCCGCTTGCGCGCCATCGCCTGCACGCCCAGGGAGAGGATGATGGAGATAATGGCCGGCAGACCTTCTGGTACGGAGGCCACCGCCAGGCTAATCAGCGAGAGCAGCAGCTCCGCCATCGGGATCTCGCGGAACGCCAGGCTGAAGATAAACAGCGCGGCCATCATGGCGAGGATAATGGCGAAAATCGCTTTACCCAGCTTGTCCATCTGCACCAGCAGCGGCGTGCGGTGCTTATCAATACCCGCCATCATCTGGTTAATGTGGCCGAGCTCAGTCTCCTCGCCGGTAGCAATCACCACGCCGACGCCCCCGCCAGCGCTCACGGTGGTGCCAGAGAAGACCTGGTTGGTGCGGTCACCCAGCGGCAATTCGCCGCTCAGCGGATCGGTGTGCTTATCCACAACGGTGGACTCGCCGGTCAGAATTGCCTCTTCCACGCGTAAATTATGCGCCTCGATTAAACGCATATCCGCCGGAATACGATCCCCTGCGCGTAACACAATAATATCGCCCGGAACTATTTCAGCTGTGGGGATTGTTTCGTGACTGCCGTTACGAATAACGCGCGCATCGCTGGAGAGCATATTGCGAATACTCTTCAGGGATTTTTCCGCGTTACTTTCCTGAATATGGCCAATTAGGGCATTAATCACCGCCACGCCCAGAATAACCAGCGTATCAATCCAGTGCCCCATTATTGCCGTTAATACTGCGGCAGCAAGAAGAACATATATCAGGACATCATTAAAATGGGCCAAAAAACGCAGCCAGGCGGGTTTACCTTTTTTCTCCGGCAGCGCGTTCGGCCCCACATTTTGCAGACGCGCCTGCGCCTCTGCACGCTCCAGACCGCTGGCCTGACTCTGCACGTGAGCCAGCACCTGCTCTACAGTCTGCTGGTATGCCAGCCCGCCGGAAGGTGGCACGTGTGGGGACATTTTTTTTTCGGTCATCGTATTTTTCCTTCACTATCCGGTGAACAGAAGCCTGAATTCCTTTCGGGCTAAAATAAATTGATGTTAACGTGTTGCGGATAAAATTGATCTACCGCAATATAATGACATCTCGGTTATTCAAAACTGATTAAAACGCTTTCTCCGGCCTGATTTTTACAAAATATTTCTAAACCAATACTAAACGAGGGGGGAACCATGTGGGGTATTTATCGCGGACGCCGACTGGTGTTATACGTTATCGCGGCCATTGTTATTGCCACGTTAATTGGATATAGTACCTATACATTTGTAAAATTATTTTCCTGATAAAGACGTTTATTGACATTACGCGGCAATAATCTTATCGCTGCCAATGAATTATACTTTTTCTGTTATTTATACGCAGAAGAGCGCGTTCATTTATTCAAAAAACGTCTGCCGGGTTGATATTGCTTTACGATCCGGGATGCCGGACAATGACATTTTTAACTGACGATTAACAGTACGATGAAACACCCGTTAGAATCGCTGCTCACGGCAGGCGGCATTTTATTGCTGGCCCTGCTTTCGTGTCTGCTGCTCCCTGCGCCCTCGCTTGGGCTGGTGCTGGCGCAGAAGCTGGTGACCACCTTTCATATGGTCGACCTTAACCAGCTTTACACCATTCTGTTTTGCGTGTGGTTTTTACTGCTCGGGGCGATCGAATTCTTCGTGTTGCGTTTCGTCTGGCGCCGCTGGTTTTCACTGGCGTCTTAAGCAAAAAAGCCGGGTGGCGGCTACGCCTTACCCGGCCTACACACGACAGGTTAATGTGTCTGGCTATGGTTCTCTTTGCGGTACGCGCCAGGCGGCTGGTTGAAGGTGCGGGTGAAGATGCGGGTAAACGTCTGCTGCGAGTCAAACCCGTAACGCAGGCAGATATCGTATACCCGGGCGTCGGATTCACGCAGATCGCGCGCCGCCAGCAGCAGCTTGCGTTCACGGATATAGCGTCCCAGACTCTCCCCTTTGTACTGCATAAACAACCGCTGCAGATGCCATTTCGAGTAGCCCGCGTGACGGGCAATCTCTTCTATACGTAATGGCTGGTGCAGGTTGTCGTCGATCCATTCGACGATAGTGTCGATGACTTGAGCGGAAATGGTCATACTGCTCTCCCCCTCTGCTTCTCGCTTAAACATTATTCCCACCACGTACGGAATGTTTGCGTGGTGTCACTCACCCGGACGGGCTCGCCCAGTTCCGGTGTCAGCAGCCGATAATTTTGATCCTTGCTGGCGTTGGCCAACTGGATCAGCGGGTCGTTCCAGGCGTGTTTCGCCAGCACGAAGCGTCCGTTATGTCCGGGCACCACGGCTTTGGCACCAAGATCCGCCGACGCCTGCGCTGTCTCCTCCGGCAGCATGTGGATGTACTTCCAGTCCTGGTCGTACTGGCCGTTTTCCATGATGGCCAGATCCACCTCGCCAAACTGCTCGCCGATGGCCTTAAAGTGCGGGCCGTAGCCGGAATCACCGCTGTAGTAAACCTTCTGTTCCGGCGTGACGAACATAAAGCTGCCCCACAGGGTGCGATCGCGTTTGATACCCCGCCCGGAGAAGTGACGCGCCGGCAGAACATGCACCGTCAGCTCATCGCTGATGCGCACCGACTGGTTCCAGTCGCGCTCGTCGATAATCTCAGAGTTCATTCCCCAGTAACGCAGGTGGGAGCCGACGCCCAGCGGCGTGACCACGCGCTTCACCTTCGGCAGTAACGCCCTGATGGTGGCGTAATCCAGATGATCGTAGTGATCGTGCGAGATAATCAGCAGGTCGATCTCCGGCATGCTTTCTGCCCGCCACGGATACTCGCCGGCAAACGCTTTATTGAGGAACGAGAACGGTGCGGCATAGTTGCCGAGTACCGGGTCAATCAAAATGCGTTTGCCCGCCAGCTGCAGGTACCACGAGGAGTGGCCAAGCCACACCAGGGTGTCCTGCTCCAGCGGCAGGCTCGCAAGATCGGTTTTTACCAGCGGAAGCGGCCGGGCCGGGCGTGCGTTTTCGGTTTTTTTGGTCAGGAAATCCCACATCGCGACCAGCATATTTTTGTCGCCGTTATACCCCGGCGTCGGCAGCGTGTTGTGGAATTTCCCCTCACGATATTGGGGGGAGGCCTCCACTGCCGTCAGTTGCTCACCCTGCGGCGACTGGCCAAATCCGGCATTCAGAACACACGGTAAACTCGCAGCTGAAGCTAAAATCATGATTAACACCACGCAGATGAAGAGAGGTTTTTTCATATCCTGACCCGAAAACGCGCCCCATCCGATAGTTTGCGCGGGGTAAACTTGATTATGAGTGAGTAAGCACTCATTATAGATGTGATGAGAAAGTCGTCAAGACGTTTTCGATCTTTGACATTCCGCGTTGCAGCGGGTCAAAGCACGTGTTTCAATCAGGGTTTTTATCATTGACAGGGGGAAAAATTTAGTGGCACGTCCGAAGAGTGAAGATAAAAAACAGGCCTTACTGGAAGCCGCAACGGTGGCATTTGCACAGTCAGGTATTGCCGCCTCAACGGCGCTCATTGCCCGTAAGGCGGGTGTCGCCGAAGGCACCCTGTTCCGCTACTTTGCTACAAAAGACGATCTGCTGAATGCCCTCTATCTGCATCTGAAGCAGGATCTCTGCCAGACCATGCTGGCGAACCTCGATCGCACCATCACGCTGCCAAAGGAACATACCCGCAATATCTGGAACAGCTATGTGGACTGGGGAATTCGTAACCCGGTTGCCCATGCGGCTATCCGCCAGATTGGCGTAAGTGAAAAGCTGAGCGCCGAAACGGAACAGGCGGTGAAAGAGATGTTCCCGGAGCTGCATGAACTTTGCCGTCGCTCGGTGCGTCAGGTGTTTATGTCTGATGAGTTCAAAACGTTCGGCGATGCGCTGTTCTTATCGCTGGCCGAATCCACGATGGAATTTGCCACCCGCGATCCTTCCCGCGCCGTCGAATTTAAAGCGCTCGGCTTTGAGGTGATGTGGCGCGGGCTTGCCCAGGAAGAGAGCGATGGAGAGTAAATCCTTGCAGGAGCACGCCAAACGCGTGGCGCTGGAGTTGCCCTTTACCGAACACTGCTGGCCGTTTGGGCCAGAATTTGACGTGTTTAAAGTGGGCGGAAAAATTTTCATGATTGTGGCGGTCGCGCACGGGCGGCCGCACGTCAGCCTGAAGTCAGACCCGGAAAAATCGCTGTTAAATCAGCAGATCTATCGCGGCGTTGAACCGGGCTATCACCTCAACAAAAAGCACTGGATCTCCCTCTACGGTACGGACGACGTCACGCCAGAACTGGTGACCGACCTGATTACGGATTCCTGGCATCTGGTGGTGGATAAACTGCCGAAAAAAGACCAGAAGTGGATCAGGCCAGCCTGATTGTTCGTCTGAGACGAACAGATTAAGCGCTCGAATTGCACTTATCTTTTTCCACGTCCCGCTGTAATCTGCTCATCTTTCGCGCCCGCACGCGGGCGATTTTCATCACCAGGAGTTGTTATGGATATCATTTCTGTCGCCCTGAAACGCCACTCCACCAAGGCGTTCGACCCAGCCAAAAAACTGACCGCTGAAGAAGCGGAAAAAATCAAAACCCTGCTACAGTACAGCCCGTCCAGCACCAACTCCCAGCCGTGGCACTTTATTGTGGCCAGCACCGAGGAAGGAAAAGCGCGCGTAGCGAAATCTGCCGCGGGTACCTATGTGTTCAACGAACGCAAAATGCTCGATGCTTCTCACGTGGTGGTGTTCTGCGCGAAAACCGCGATGGATGACGCCTGGCTGGAACGCGTTGTGGATCAGGAAGAGGCTGATGGTCGCTTTGCCACGCCGGAAGCGAAAGCAGCCAATAACAAAGGCCGTCACTACTTTGCCGATATGCACCGCGTGGATCTGAAAGATGACGACCAGTGGATGGCGAAACAGGTTTACCTGAACGTCGGTAACTTCCTGCTGGGCGTGGCTGCGCTGGGCCTGGACGCGGTACCGATTGAAGGTTTCGACGCGGCGATCCTCGATGAAGAGTTTGGTCTGAAAGAAAAAGGCTTCACCAGCCTGGTGGTGGTGCCGGTTGGACACCACAGCGTGGAAGATTTCAACGCCACGCTGCCAAAATCTCGCCTGCCGCTGAGCACGATTGTGACAGAGTGCTAATTAACACGGGCCGCGCTATGCGGCCCGTTACGCTTTACTGATGACTAACCTGCGATGTGGATGGACATCGCGATCGTATCCCCAGGCAAACGCAATCCAGCGCTCTTCCAGCTCGGCGTATGAACTCACCGGTGTTAAATGCCACTCTTCTCCTACCGTACCGTCCGCCACGCTTATCCGATAATTCATGCTGAACGCCCAGTCGATCATGCGTAACCAAAACCGCTGACCGTCTCCGGTTTGCTCACTGTCAGACACAACAATGTCGTATTCGCTTAACACCCATTGAAAGAAGGATTGTGGTAATCCACTGATGACACGCTGATGGACAGCGCGCGGAGTACGCCAGACCATAACCTGTGTCGCTGCGCCGTGAGGAAACGTAATTTCTTTATGGAACGTTAACTTCACCGCATACGCCGTATAGGGTTTTCCGTCGTCGGTGGTTACGAGACGGTATTCATCGCCGTAGCGCGATTTTAACAGGCGATATCCCTCAGGCAGCATAAATCCGGGCAGATGAAAATCCACCGTGCCTCGCGCAAGAAACGCTTCGGTATGTTCGACGTTTCGGGAGATAAGGCCTAATTTTTGGCTAAACTCTGCGGAATCAATCATCAGTGGCGACATGGTGGTTTCTCATGGCGTGAGTATAGACGACTTAACACCTCATCGAAATGATGTCGATTCAGTCGATTGGTTTAAGTTAACCCCCACATTACACCTGACTCCTCCACTTAGCAGATTCGGATCTTATTCTCTGAAAGCCTCTCGCAAAAAACTTACTTTCCCTGCGCCGCCAGCCATTCCATTGCCCGCTCCCCCGCCTCATCCACCGGCAGATACACCAGCAGCCGTGACCCGTTTCGCGGCGCGGAGTACCAGTACATCTGCTGCAGCGTAAAGTCCCCCAGCTCCGGATGGGTAAACAACTTGAGCTGGTTCTCTACGCCGCGCACGTCGTTGCGCTGGTGCCACAACGTTTTAAACTCCTCCGACACCGCAAAGAAGCGCGCCAGTTTGGCCTCCCACAGCGGATCGCCCCGGTGTTCGGCCATCGCCGCGCGGAAGTAGGAGACAAAGATGGGCAGCACATCGTCGCGTCTGCCAAGACGTGCGCGCCACGCCGGATGGGTGAGGAACAGGTAGATGCAGTTGCGGTCTTCCGGCGGAATGTCATTGAAATCGACGCCCATCAGATGTCCGAAGCTGTCATTCCACGCCACGATGTCGAAGTTCGGTTTCTGAATGCTGGCGGGTTTCGGCATCAGCGTATCCAGCAGGCGGCGCGTGCCTTCACTGATCCCCTCGCAGCAGACCGCCTGCGGCGCTTCACCCGGCGGCAGCCCTGCCAGCACAAACAGGTGCCGGGCTTCGGTTGGGGTACACTGCAGCGCTTTTGCGATAGCGGCCATCACCGCGCTGGAGGGATTGACGTCCCGCCCCTGCTCCAGCCAGGTGTACCAGGTCACCCCCACGTCCGCGAGCATTGCCACCTCTTCCCGGCGCAGACCCGGCGTACGGCGTCGACCGCTGCGCGGCAGGCCAAGACGCTGTGGATCGAGACTTTCACGACGGGCTCGTAAAAATGCCCCCAGCTGTTTTCGGGTGTCATCCTGATGTGAGGCGACGGGTTCAGACATCAAGGCCATAAATCCCCCTGCATGGTAGTGCCAGTACCAGTATAAGTAAGAACTGGTACCCGTTTATCAGATGGTTGATGCTACGACTATCTGTTGAATGACGCAATGGAGTTACCATGAATACGTCAGTAGTTTCACCGGGTCGCGCGGGCCTGATATTGCTGTTAACCGGCCAGATGCTGCCGATGATAGACACCTCAATCACCAACGTGGCGCTGGACGCCATCACCCATTCACTGCATGCGACCGCCACCGAGCTGGAGCTGATTGTCGCCCTCTACGGCGTGGCCTTTGCCGTCTGCCTCGCCCTCGGCAGCAAGCTCGGGGATAACTTTGGCCGCCGTCGCCTGTTTATGTGGGGCGTGGCAGGCTTTGGCCTGGCCTCGCTGCTGTGTGGGATGGCGGGGAATATTGAACAACTGCTGGCAGCGCGCATTGTTCAGGGCGCGGGGGCTGCGCTTATCATGCCGCAAATTCTTGCCACGCTGCACGTCACGCTGAAAGGCACCGCCCACGCCAAAGCCATCAGCCTGTTTGGCGGTATCGGCGGGATTGCGTTTATCGTCGGGCAGATGGGTGGCGGCTGGCTGGTGTCGGCGGATATCGCCGGGCTGGGCTGGCGTAACGCCTTCTTTATCAACGTCCCGATTTGTCTGGTGGTGCTGGCGCTGAGCCGCCGCTTCGTGCCGGAAACCCGTCGTGAAACGCCTTCGCGCATTGACTGGGCGGGCACTGTCCTGCTGGCGGTCATTCTCTGCTGCCTGCTGTTCCCGATGGCGCTTGGCCCCCAGTGGCACTGGTCCTGGCCGCTGAAGGCCGCACTGTTTGCCATCCTCCCGCTGGGCTATCTGATGGTATTGAATGCCCGTAAGAAGGAGCGTGAGAATGCCCATCCGCTGATCCCGCCGCGCCTGCTTTCGCTTCGCAGCGTTCGCTTTGGCGTCCTGATTGCGATGCTCTTTTTCAGCGTCTGGTCCGGGTTTATGTTCTGTATGGCGCTCACCATGCAAACCGGTCTGGGGATGGCGCCGTGGCAATCGGGGAACAGCTTTATCGCCCTGGGCGTGACCTACTTTATTTCCGCGTGGTTCGCGCCGCGTCTGATTGCCCGCTACAGCACCAGCACCATTCTGCTGACGGGTCTGGCGATCCAGATTACCGGCCTGCTGGCGCTGATGGCGACGTTCCACCTGTGGGGTATGAATAACACCGCGCTGACGCTGGCGCCCGCCACCGGGCTGGTGGGCTATGGGCAGGCGCTGATCGTAAACAGCTTCTACCGTATCGGGATGCGCGATATTCAGCCTGACGATGCCGGGGCGGCGAGCGCCATTTTGAGCACGCTGCAGCAGGCCGCGCTGGGGCTGGGTCCGGCCATTTTTGGGGCGATTTTGCTTCACGCGCTGCAACACCATCACGGGGATTACACTCAGGCGATTAATGTCTTCCTGGCTGTGGAAACCGTCATGATGATCGTTCTGGGGCTGGCAACGTTACGTATGCGCCATCGCCTGTCTCTGCCCGTGGTGAAAACCTGCCAGGCCACCAAATAAGCCGCGAATTTGCATAATAGATCCGCAGCCGCCATTATGGGGCTGCATCAATACAGGAGACGTTATGCAGGAATTAATTGCTCAGGTAGAAGAGTTAGGGATCGAAATTACCCCCACCACATCATTAGTCATCATCTTTGGTATTATTTTTCTTACCGCCATTATCATTCATTTTATTCTGCACAAAGTTGTCTTGCGGGCCTTTGAGAAGCGCGCGCAGGCCAGCAGCCATTTGTGGCTGCAGATCATCACCCAGAATAAATTATTTCACCGTCTGGCCTTTACCCTTCAGGGGATAATCGTTAACGTCCAGGCGGTACTGTGGCTGCAAAAAGGCAGCGAAGCGGCGGAAATATTAACCACCTGCGCAAAGCTGTGGGTGATGGTGTATGCCCTCCTCGCCTTCTTCTCGCTGCTGGACGTGATTTTCAATCTGTCGCAGAAAATGGCCACCGCGTCGCAGCTGCCGCTGAAGGGGATCTTCCAGGGCATCAAGCTGGTGAGCGCCATTCTGGTGGGGATCTTAATTATCTCCCTGCTCATCGGCCAGTCTCCGGCGATTCTGATCAGCGGTCTGGGGGCCATGGCGGCGGTCTTAATGCTGGTGTTTAAGGATCCTATCCTGGGCCTGGTGGCGGGTATTCAGCTCTCGGCCAACGACATGCTCAAGCTCGGCGACTGGCTGGAGATGCCGAAATACGGTGCCAACGGCACGGTGACGGACATCGGGCTGACCACCGTTAAGGTGCGCAATTTCGATAATACGATTACGACCATTCCGACGTGGGCGCTGGTCTCCGACGCCTTTATCAACTGGAGCGGCATGTCCGCCTCCGGCGGGCGACGCATTAAGCGCAGCCTGAATATTGATACCACCAGCATTCATTTTCTCGACGAGCAGGAGCAGCAGAGACTCATTCAGGCGAAGCTGCTGAAGCCCTATCTGGCCGCGCGTCATGAGGAGATTAACCTGTGGAATCAGCAGAACGGTGAAGGGGAATCGATATTAAACCTGCGCAAGATGACCAATATCGGCACTTTCCGCGCTTACCTGAATGAATATCTGCGCAACCATCCGCGGATTCGTAAAGATATGACATTAATGGTGCGCCAGCTGGCGCCGGATGCTAACGGCCTGCCGATTGAAATATATGCCTTCACCAATACGGTGGTCTGGGCAGAATATGAAGAGATTCAGGCCGACATCTTCGACCATATTTTCGCGGTGGTGGATGAATTTGGTCTGCGTATTCACCAGTCGCCGACCGGGAACGATATTCGCTCGCTGGCAGGCGCTGTTGCCAGATAATCAGGTGCTGGCGCGGGAAATAAAGCGCCAGTCCATCATCACTCTTTCCGTGGGCGCATCCGGGTTGTCGATCTTATTTAAGAGCAGATCGACCGCCTTGCGCCCGATATTGCGCGACGGCTGTTCGATGGTCGTCAGCGAAATCATGTCCGCCAGCTCGGTGCCGTCAAAACCGACCACTGCAATATCCTCCGGCACGCGCAGCCCTGCCTGCTGAATAGCGCGCAAGGCCCCTGCCGCCAGGGTGTCGGAAACGGCAAATACCGCGTCCGGCGGGTTTTCCTTCAGCAGATTTTGCATGGCGGCCATTCCGGCGCGGGAGCTGAGATCGCTTGCGTACTCAACCGCCTGATACGCCAGGTCTTTAAGGTGGATCACGCTCTTGTAGCCGCGCTCGCGCAGCCGGGCGTATTTATAGCTGAGGTCGTGGTTGATCATGGCAATGCGCTTGCGGCCACCTTCAGCAAGCTGGCTGACGGCGTGCTGCGACGCATCGACGTCGTTAATCCCCACGCAGGAAACCGTCCCGGCATCGGCGTATTCAGCGCACTGCACCCAGGGTGCAGCGCCTATCAGCGCGGCCAGTTCCGGCAGCTTCGAAAAGGCGTCCATAGTGATAATGCCGTCGACGATTTTGCCGGAAAGCAGGCTCAAGCCCGAGCGGGAGCGTTCGATATCAGAGCCAGAGTTGCAGAGCAGAATGCGGTAGCCGTTTTTCTCGGCCTCTTCTTCGATGCCTTTCACCACCTCGGCGCAGAACGGGTTGGCAATGTTCGAGACCATCACCAGGATCATATAGCTGCGGGCCGTGCGCAGCTGGCGCGCCAGCAGATTGGGCTGGTAGTTACTCTCTTTAATCGCCTGCAGGACGCGATCGCGGTTTTTTGCTTTCACGGTATCGCTGTTGTTGAGCACCCGGGAAACCGTCGCCACGGAGACCCCGGCCAGCTGAGCGATTTTCTGAATTGACATAGCGACGACACATCCTGCGGTTAGCGTTTTGTGCAGGCTACCATAAATTTGTTGCCCGGCGAACCGGGCAACGCGTCATTGCGCCACGCGAACCCAGCGCTGTTGCTGGTGGCTTTTTACTATTGCATCAATGATATACATCACGTTCGCGCCATCATGGAAGGTGGCAAACGCAGGCCGTTCCGGCATTGCGCCCGCCTGCACGGCACGGTAGAACTGCGCCATCATGTTTTTGAAGGCATCCGGCCAGCCTTCAATATGCCCGCCGGGAAAATGGGCGCTGTCGGCCACGTCTGGGTTCATCAGGCTCGGATCGTCGCTGAGCGTCTGGTTTGCCTGTGCGCGATGGCCTATCCACAGCTGCTGAGGGCTCTCCTGATCCCACGCCACCGACCGCTCGCTGCCGTTGATCTCAAACGTCAGGCGGTTTTTGCGCCCGGCGCTCACCTGCGAGACGCTAAAGCTGCCCTTGCTGCCGTCGTCAAAGCGGAACAGCACCGAGCCGAAATCTTCGGTGGTGACCGGCTTGTCCTCATAGCGGGCGTGCTCCTCGTGCACGAAGGTCTGATTTCCGGCCACGCTAGCCTTGCGCGTCGGCCAGACGATAGCGAGGTCGGCCATCACCTCGGTGATGCGGCGGCCGGTGACAAACTGCACCGTGTCGCACCAGTGGGAGCCGATATCCGCCACCGCGCGCGACGCCCCGCCCAGCGCGGCATCCACCCGCCAGTTGTAGTCGGTTTCGAGCAGCATCCAGTCCTGCAGATAGCTGCCGTGCGCGGCAAACACCCGTCCGACGCTGCCCGCGCGCAGCATGCTCGCGGCCTGTCGCACCATCGCAAACTGGCGATAGACAAAGCTGACGCCGTGCACCACACCCGCCTGCTCTGCCAGCACCACCAGCTCGCGGGCCTCGTCCGGGGTCATGCACAGCGGCTTCTCGGAAAAGACGTGCTTTCCCGCGCGCAGGATCTGGCGGTTAATCTCTGCGTGCAGGTGATTTGGCGTGCAGTTGTGCACCACATGCAGATCGGGATGTGCGAGTAACCCATCCACGCTGCCGTAGGCGTGCGGGACGTTAAGCCGATGCGCTTTTTCCTGCGCCTGCGCCAGCGTGCTGTCGCACAGCGCGACGACCTGCACAAAACCCAGGCGCCTGAGCGCCTCGATATGCGCCGGGCCGATAAACCCGCTGCCGATAATGCCGACGTTAATCATGGCTGCCTCCTGCCGCGAAATCGTCAAACGCGCGCCCGGAGACCGGGATAATGTGGCGGCGGATAAACTCGCTGCCTTCGCGGGCACCGGTATCGCCATCCTTCAGGCAGCACTCCCACTCCAGTACCGCCCAGCCGTCGTAGTCGTACTGCGTCAGTTTGCTGAAAATGCCCCTGAAGTCGATCTGCCCGTCGCCCAGCGAACGGAAGCGACCGGCACGGTTGAGCCACGGCTGATAGCCGCCATACACCCCGCTCCGCCCGCTGGCGCGGTATTCGGCATCCTTCACGTGGAATGCTTTGATGCGCGCGTGATAGATGTCGATAAAGGCCAGGTAGTCCATCTGCTGCAGCAGCATATGGCTCGGGTCGTAGAGAATGTTGCAGCGCGGGTGGTTATCCACCAGCGCCAGAAAACGCTCAAACGTCACCCCGTCGTGCAGATCTTCCCCCGGATGCAGCTCAAAACAGACGTCTACGCCCTGTTCATCGAAGGTATCCAGAATCGGTCGCCAGCGGGCTGCCAGCGCCGCGAACGCCTCCTGGAAACGCTGCTCGTTATGCGGCGGCCACGGGTAAAAAAACGGCCAGGCCAGCGAGCCCGAGAACGTTGCGTGCGCTTTCAGGCCCAGTCTGGCGGAGGCGATCGCCGCCTGCTTCAGTTTCTCCGTGGCCCACGCCCGGCGGGCCGCATCGTTACCGCGCACGGACGCGGGCGCGAAATGGTCAAACGCGTCGTTGTAAGCCGGGTTAACCGCCACAAGCTGCCCTTCAAGATGGGTCGATAGCTCGCTGATGACAAGCCCGTGTGCGGCCAGCTTAGCGGTGACGTCATCGCAGTAGGCCTGGCTCTCTGCGGCTTTTTCTACATCAAAAATGTGCGGATGATTGCAGGGGATCTGCACCGCTTTATAGCCCTTATCTGCCGCCCACCCTGCCAGGCCGTCGAGCGCGTTAAACGGGGCCTCTTCGCCAATAAACTGCGACAGAAAAATACCGGGTCCTTTCATCGTCCTCATACCACCTCCAGAACGTTACGCCTTGTCATCGTCATACCTGAACGTGAGAAGGAAAATAAGCGCGATCGCCGCGGCGGCCACCGCCGGGATCCACCAGAATGTCACCCACGCCTGCGGCACGGTCTGCCCAGCCACCAGGCGGTTGTAGAGCGCCCCGGAAATCTGCGAGCCAAGCAGCATTCCGATACCGTAGGTGAACATCACAATCATGCTCTGCGCCTGGCCTTTTACTTTTTCGCCCGCCACGCGGTCGGTGTAGATAAAGCCCACCACAAAGAAGAAGTCATAGCACACGCCGTGCAGCAGAATGCCAATGTACAGCAGGAAACGTCCCTCTTCGCTCACGCCGAGGGCAAACATGGCGTAACGCACGAACCACGCCAGCATGCCGATCAGCAGCATAACTTTCACGCCCAGACGGCGGAACAGCAGCGGGATCACCAGCATAAAGACGATCTCCGACATCTGCCCGAACGACATGGCAGTACTGACATCTGCAATCCCTGCGTCTGCCAGATAAGACGCGGTATAGGCGTAGTAGGTACCGAGCGGCACGGAAATCAGCATCGCGCAGACGGAAAAGACGAAGAAGTGACGGGTTTTAAGCAGCGCGAAGGCATCCGCGCAGAACAGATCGCGCACCTTAACCGGCAGCCCTTTAGCGGGGGCTGGCGTGTGCGGCAACGTCAGGCTGTAGAGGGCCAGCAGCACGGAGCTGGCCGCCGCCACCTGGAAGATGGTGACGCTTGCCGCCACACCGGTAACGCCAATAAATATCCCCGCCGCAATCCAGCCGATAGTGCCGAATACGCGAACCACCGGGAAGGTTTTATCGACGTTTGCCAGGCTGTGAAACGCAATGTTGTTAGTCAGCGCAAGGGTTGGCATGTAGCAGAGCGTGTAGCCAAACAGCAGGCCGATCAGCAGCACACCGTTTTCAGCAATCAGCGCGCCCGGCACAAACCACAAGATCGCCGCCCCGGCGAGATGCATCACCGCCATGACCTTTTGCGAGGCAAAGAAGCGATCCACCAGCATGCCAAGCACAAACGGCGACAGAATAGAGGCGATTGGCCCGGCAGAGAACGCATCACCAATCAGCAAAGACATGTTGTGCTGGGTCATCACCAGGCCGAGCGTAACCGACCAGCTACCCCAGATAAAAAACTGCAGAAACATCATCAGCGACAGCCGCGGAACCAGCAGCCGGTGCTGTGCTATCGCCTTTCCACTACTTTCAGTTGTTGACACCATGACGAGCCCCATCCTCAAAAAGTAATCGATTACAAAACAGTTCAGGTAAAAAGTAATCGATTACAAAATAAAGATCCTGTGGATCGTAGAAGATTTGGGAGGGGGGTCACGATAAAGGTGCTGTATATCAAAACGAGGCATTTGATTGCCATTATAGCCAATAGGCTATAAAATAAAACAGCGAGGAAGCAACAGGAGAAACGATGTGGAACGTCGAGACAACGGACAGATTTGATGAATGGTTCTTTGAACAAACAACAGCATTGAAAGAAGATGTGCTGGCGATGATGCATATCCTTGCTGAGTTTGGCCCAACGCTTGGGCGGCCATATGTAGACACCGTAAAGGCTTCAGCCTATGCGAATATGAAAGAGTTACGCATTCATCATGCGGGCAAACCCATCAGGGCCTTTTTTGCTTTTGATCCTGACCGTAAAGCGATTGTGCTCTGTGCAGGAGACAAAACCGGTTGTAACCAAAAACGGTTTTATAAAGAAATGATTACGCTGGCTGACGTTGAGTACAGCAGACATCTGGCTGATAAGGAGGCCATATGGCAACGCTAAAAGAACTTATGGCACAACAGAGCGCGGAAAGTCAGGAGCGTATTGCGGCTAAAGTTGAAGTGATGCGCAGAATTGTTGCCCTGAATCAATTGCGGGAAGAGCTCAATGTTTCGCAGACGGAACTGGCCAACGCAATGGGGGTAAAACAACCCACTGTAGCGAAAATCGAACAGCCGGGTAACGATCCCCGGCTTTCAACACTCAAACGCTATGTCAGTGCCCTCGGCGGTGAACTGAGCATTGATGTCACGTTACCGAATGGGAAACGGATAGCGTTTCAGATTTGATATTGCACGTTGCAGACCGGCTGACGGCTTCGCTGATCCGGTCTACAAAATAATAACGGCCCGGAACATGTAGGCCCGGTAAGCGTAGCGCCACCGGGCGTGAAGACGGGTGCGGTCTGTTGCCCTCACCCTGGCCCTCTCCCACGGGGAGAGGGAGAAAAGCAGATCACTTTTTTCGGGATAATTTAAACGCGATAAACAGGAACACCACCCACACCGGCAGCAGCAGCGCGGACAGGCGCATCGCATCCATGGTGCACATCAGCACCAGAATCAGCCCCAGGAAGGCGATACAGAGGTAGTTTCCTGCCGGGTAGAGCAGCGCCTTAAACTGCGTCTCACGCCCCTTGCGGCGCATGGCGGCGCGGAAGCGCAGGTGCGCCAGGCAGATCATGATCCAGTTCAGCAGCAGCGTGGCGACAACCAGCGCCATCAGCAAACCAAAGGCAGATTTTGGCAGCAGGTAGTTAATCAGCACCACCAGCGAGGTAATGGCCCCTGAGAGCAGCAGAGAGTTGACCGGCACGCCACGGCGGCTGACGCGGGTGAGGAACTTCGGCGCATTGCCCTGCACGGAGAGACCAAACAGCATACGGCTGTTGGAGTAAACGCCACTGTTATACACCGACAGCGAGGCCACCAGGATAACGAAGTTCAGCGCCGAGGCTACCACATTGCTGTTCAGATCGTGGAAAATCATCACAAACGGGCTGCTGTCAGATTTCACTTCCACCCAGGGATAAAGCGCCAATAGCACGACCAGCGAGCCGATGTAAAACAGCAGAATACGGTACACCACCTGGTTGACCGCTTTCGGAATGCTTTTATGCGGATCGCGCGCTTCAGCGGCGGTGATCCCAATCAGCTCCAGCCCGCCGAACGAGAACATGATGACCGCCAGGGAGAGGATCAGCCCCTTCCAGCCCGTGGCCAGGAAGCCGCCGTGCTGCCAGAGGTTGTCGATGGTCGCTCGTTCGCCGCCGTGACCGGAGAACAGCAGCCACAGGCCAAAGCCGATCATACCGATGATCGCCAGCACCTTAATCAGCGCGAACCAGAATTCGGTTTCACCATACAGGCGTACGTTCACAAGGTTGACGGCGTTGATGATAATAAAGAAGGCAGCGGCCCAGACCCACGTCGGGACATCGGGCAGCCAGTACTGCATATAGATGCCTGCGGCGGTCAGTTCGGCCATTCCCACCAGCACAAACATCACCCAGTAGTTCCAGCCGGAGAGGAAGCCTGCGAACGGGCCCCAGTATTTATACGCAAAGTGTGCGAAGGAGCCTGAAACCGGCTCTTCAACGACCATCTCGCCAAGCTGGCGCATGATCAGGAAGGCGATAATGCCGGCAATGCCGTAACCGAGCAGCACCGCCGGACCGGCCATCTGAATGGCAGGGCCGATGCCGAGAAACAGCCCGGTACCGATTGCGCCGCCAAGGGCAATTAACTGAATATGTCGATTTTGCAAACCACGTTGCAGCGTCGGATTCTGTTCCGACGAAGCTTCAGCGCTACCGTTGCCTGAAGCGGATGACGCGTCTTTCACGTCCTACCCCTGTCTCTTTTTTAGAAGGGGCACGTTTTAACACTTCATGCTGGCGGTAGCAAGTTTAACGCCGGGGCACGTTATGCACCCGGCGATGAGAGGTTATGAGCCGATGATCCCGCCGTCCGCTTTGGTGATCACCACCGTTGAGGAACGCGGGCGTCCGCTCGGGTTTGCATCTGGCCAGCTGGAGACGGCACGCGGATTGGCCGGGTCGGTAATATCATCCCCGCCCTCCCCCGGATGTTGAATGTTAATGAACAACGTCCGGTTGTCCGGCGTAAACGCAATCCCGGTGATTTCACACCCGCGCGGTCCGGTCAGGAAACGGCGGTACTCATTGGTGCCTGGAATGGTGGCCACCATCTGGTTATTGCCCATCCCCTCGTAGGCTTTCTTGTTAATGGTGCTGGAGGAGACGTCGGTCTGGATCCACAGTACGCCCAGGTGATCGAACGACAGCCCATCGGGGCTGCCGAAGGCCGCCCCCTGCATCGAACCTTTGGCCTTCGGATCGTCGCTGTCGGTACGCCCGGCCATTACCAGAATATCCCACTTAAAGCGTGTGGCGGCAGGATCGGCCCCCTCTTCGTGCCAGTGCATAATATGACCAAACACGTTATTAGCGCGCGGGTTGGCGGCATCAACCGGCGCCTTACCCTCTTTCCCGCGATCGCTGTTGTTGGTGAGCGTACAGTAGACGCTGCCGCTGGCGTGCGGGTCGACCGCTATCCACTCGGGGCGATCCATTTTCGTTGCCCCTACTACATCAGCCGCGAGACGGGTTTTAATCAGCAGATCGCCCTGGTTTTCAAAACCGTGGTCTTGATCCAGACCATTTTGCCCGAAGATCAGCGGCAGCCAGTCGCCGCTACCCTCCTCGTTGAAGCGGGCAACGTACAGCGTACCGGACGTCAGCAGCTGCATATTGGCTTCACGGTTTGCTGGATCGTATTTTTTGTCCGAGACAAATTTATAGATGTACTCAAACTTCTGGTCATCCCCCATATAGACCACCACGCGGTTATCGGCGGCGAGCGTGACGGCGGCGCCTTCATGCTTGAAGCGGCCCAGGGCGGTGTGTTTACGCGGCGTGGAGGCCGGGTCGTAGGGATCAATCTCCACGACCCAGCCGAAGCGGTTGGGTTCATTGGGGGTTTTATCGACGCTAAACCGCTCATCCACCTCGTTCCAGCGGTAGGAGTCATCGCTGTCGCTGATGCCGTAGCGTTTTTCCAGCGGGTTGCGATCGGCTTTTTTGACAAAAATATCCGACCAGTTCTCCTCGCAGGTGAGATAGGTGCCCCACGGCGTATGTCCGTTGGCGCAGTTTTGCATGGTGCCCAGCACGCGCTCCCCTTGCGGATCGGCGGCGGTTTTCATTAAGTCCTGATGCCGTGCCGGACCGGTAAGCGCCATCGGTGTATTGACGGTAATACGGCGGGCATAAGAAGAGGGACGAACGACCTGCCAGTCGCTGCCCGTTTTCTTCACCTCCACCACCGACACGCCCATCGCGTTCTGTCCCTTACGGGCTTTATCGAGACTCCAGTTCGCCGTGCCGTCGGTAAACAACATCCCGTTGTCGATGTATTCATGGTTCAGCGCCAGCAGGCCATGCGCCGGGTTTTGCTCCCCTTGCGGCAGACTAAACCACGCCATACCGTCGTGGTGCATGCCCGCCTGCACGGCCTGTTCGTCCGTGGTATTGCTGGCGTCCGGCTTAAACGCCGGCATGTTATCTTTTATACCCGTCGGGTCGCCCCAGCGATAAAACGGACGGGCAATATAGCCTTCCGGCACCCTGACCGTATCCTCCGTAGAGACGTCGATGCTGGTAAAGCCCAGGGAAACCGCTTTTGCCAGCGCGGAAGGCTTCGCTACTGCGGCAATGGCGTTTTCGGGTTTGATCAGAAAGGGGAATGAAACGGCAGCGCCCGCCACGGCACCCATCTGTAAAAAACGGCGGCGGGAGAGAAACACCTGCGCAACCTCGGAGAATACCGGGTTAGCGCTGCGGTTATTGATTTCGTCGCGATGTTCTTTTTTAAATACGGATTTCAGAGGTCTGCCCATAGCGGCTTCCTGTCATTGGCCAAGAGGTAAGGAGTTGGCGACCAGTCTAAGAAGCTTTTATTACAATTTTATAACACGATGAGGGCGATGTGGGGCGTCCCTGCCCCGGATAACGAGGGTGGAACGCTTAGAACGTGTAGCCAACCGAGACCTTAAAGGTGCGCGGCTCGCCCTGCGTAATATAGGTACCGGAATCGTCCACGCTGGCCCAGTAGTTTTCATTGGTCACGTTGTCGATGCCTGCACGTACCGTCATCTGGTTTTCGTTGTGATTTACCGCGAAGCGATAACGCATCCCCAGATCCAGCGTGGTGTAACTGTCGAGCTTTTTGCTGTTCGCGAGGTCGGCATACTGCGTGCCGGAGTGGTTTACGCGGGCGGTGGCGGTCAGCCCCTCGATCGGCTTGATGTCATATTCCGCGCCCAGCACGGCGTAAAAGTTCGGGACACCAATGGCATCGTTACCCTGGTTGAGACCGTTGTTGGTTTTGGTCAGCTCCGCCTGCAGCCAGGTGGCGCTGGCGTTGAGGCGCATCCCCAGCATCGGCTCGCCGAAGACATTCAGCTCTACGCCGCGGTTGCGCTGCTCGGCGTCCAGGCCGTAATGCTTCGTCTGGCTGTCGAGAATAGCGGAAGGCATTTTGATTTCGAACAGCGCCAGAGAGCCGCCCACGCGACCGAAGTCGGCCTTCACGCCCACTTCGTTTTGTTTAGAGTGAACGATACCGGTGCTCTGCCCGTAGTTAATGGCGGTGTCAGGGGCGTTTTTACCCGGCTGCAGCGCTTCGGTATGGTTAGCATAAAGAGAGATCTGCTCCCACGGCTTGTAGACCACGCCGTAGGTTGGCATCCAGCGGCTGCCGTCGAAGCCATCGGCATCGTTTTCCGCGCCGGTCACTTTGTTATACCCGCGAATGACCACTTTCTGATAACGTGCCCCGGCGGTAAACAGCAGCCTGTCGTCCAGCACGCCCAGGGTATCGCTCAGCAGCCAGCCCTGCGTGCGGGTGCGTCCGCTGGTCAGCGGATCGCTGTATTTGCCGCCCAGGCCGTTGAAGTTTGAGCTGTCCGGCATATCAACCCCGGTGTTGTGGTAGATATTGGTGGTCGGGTTGTCTGCCGCCGCGGACATTTTCCAGGCGATTTTTTCGTTTTTGGTCATCGCGGAGTAACCCACGTTCACCTTGTGCGACACGAAGCCGGTCGTAAAGTGACCGCGGATCCCCGCCATCCCGCTGACGGAATCGCTAATGCGATTGGTATCAAGGCGGCTGACCGTGGCCTTACCGCTTCTGTCCAGCAGCTTCGGTGCGCTGTAGGTCCCTTCTTCATGAGCGTGCTGCGCGCCGAGTCCGGTATACGCCGTCCAGCTGTCGGTGATGTCGTATTCGCTGCGCCACATCCCGAATTCGTTCTCGATGTTGCTGTAGGCCCACTTCTGGGAAATGTTGCGATCGTTTTTCGGTGGCTCCGGCACAAAATCCACCGCCGAAATATTGACGCTGGTCGGGCTGCCGTGGAAGGTTTTCTTCTGGTAGCCGAGATCCAGCGAGGTGCGGAAGTTGTCACCTTTGTAATCCAGACCGGTGGAGAGCAGCGTGGTGCGGCGGCGGTCATTCGGTACGCCGGTTTCCCCTTCGCGATGGACCAGATTCACCCGCGCGCCAAACTGGTCGTTGTCGCCGTAGCGACGGCCCGCATCCAGCGTGGTGCCAATCTGGGAATCCGAGGTGTAGTCCACGCCGACTTTCGCCTGCGGGAGTTCGCCGGCGTGTTTTGGCTCAAGGTTGATCATTCCGCCCACGCCGGAGCTTGCCGCGCCGTTCATCAGGGCGTTTGCCCCTTTGAAGATCTCAATCCGCTCGACCATCTGCGCATCCACCACCTGACGCGGCAGAACGCCGGACAACCCGCCAAAGGTCATATCATCACCGTCAAACTTCAGGCCGCGGATGCGGTAAGTTTCCGCGCTGTTGCCATACCCCTGAACGTATTGCACGCCAGCGTCATTGGCGACCACATCGGCAATGGTTTTCGCCTGCTGATCGTCCACCAGCTTTGCGGTGTAGCTGATGATATTAAAGGGTACGTCCATGGCATTCTGCTCGCCGAGCATCCCCATACGCCCGCCGTTCGCCACCTGTCCGTCAAGGAAGGCTGGTACAAGCTGGTCGCCGCCGGGGGTAAAGTCGCTGGCTGGTGCCGACTGCACAACGAGAGTCTCTTCTTTTTGATCATCCGCCGCGTAAGCGGAATGTGTCGCCGCACCGACGGCGAGCGCCAGCAGCGTTTTATGTAATCTGGTGTTGTTCATCGTTAACCCATTTGAAAGTGCGCGCAAAAATGACCCGTGAGCGGGCCTTAGAATCTATTGGTTGCAATGCAAATGAGAACTATACGCATTATCTATGCGTTAGCAAGTGTCACCGCGTTCATACGGGAGGCGTGGTAAGCGATGAAGGGAATAGCCACCCCATTTCGGGGTGGCTGCAGTGACATTACTTTTTCTTGTAAATATTGGCCGTACCGTGAATTTTATTGTTGGTGTTCCCGGAGGTGAGCACCAGGACATCAGCGCCTTGCTTATCAGCTTTCTCGATCAGTTCTTTTTTAGCATCATCGATAGAGACTTCACCTGAGGTGTTTACCGTACCGATTTTCTGATACTGAGACTCAACTTTCTTAAACTCCTCCTTCGTCAGAAGCTCAGCAGCGAAGGCATGAGTCGTAAAGAAAAACGCAGTTCCCAACAAAACAGCAATAGTCTTTTTCATAACCTTTTTTCCTTGAGATTAATCAGCAACAACGAAAAGCCCCACTCATTATGGTGAGGTTTTATGAGCATGGTAGAGAAACTCAGGAAATGCCACAGGTCATGGAAAATTCTTTTATAACAACCCGTTGCATGAAATTACTAACGAATATTAAGTATATTCGAATACCCGCGCAGTGCCAGCAATATCAATGCGTACCGCGGTGCCAGGGTTCCATCCTGGCTGGCTTACGGTTTTCAGAACCACGGGTTGTTGCTCCCCGGCTAACGCAAGGGTGAGCGTCGACAACTGGCCGGTAAAGTCCACATCAAGAATCGAGATCGGGCTTTCATGTGCGGCACATGCCGTCACGCGCAGCTGCTCAGGACGCAGCATCACGCGGCCCTGCCCTGTCGCATGTGTGTTGTCCGTTGCCACCTCACCCAGCGCGCACACGGCGTAACCGGCAGCAAGCTGAGCAGGCAGGATCACGGCATCACCAAGAAACAGCGCCGTCTCTTCGTCAACGGGACAGGTGTAGACCTCATAAGGGGTCCCCACCTGCGTGAAACGCCCGGCGCGCATCACGGCCACCTGTGTGGCAAAGGAGAGCGCTTCGTTCTGATCGTGGGTGACCAGAATCGAAGCCACGCCTGCTTCCGCCAGCAGATCGGCCGTGGCTTTGCGCGTCGTGGCGCGCAGGCCGGTATCCAGCGCTGAGAACGGCTCGTCCAGCAACATCAGTGAAGGACGCTGGGCCAGCGCACGCGCCAGCGCCACGCGCTGCTGCTGTCCGCCGGAAATCTCATGCGGCCAGTGCGTCGCAAGCTGCCTGTCCAGAGAGACCATCTCCATCAGCGCCTCAACGCGCTGGCGTTTCTCGTGGCGGGTGCCGTCCAGCCCCCAGGCGATGTTATCTGCCACGTTAAGGTGCGGGAACAGCGCCCCTTCCTGAGGAACAAAACCGATCCGGCGCAGGTGGGCGGGCACAAAACGGTTTTCATCGAACAGCGTTTTTCCCTGCATGACAATGCGCCCGGTATCTGGCGTTTCAAACCCGGCAAGGATCCGCAGCAGCGTGGTTTTACCCGACCCGGATGGCCCGACGATCGCCGTCCTGCTCCCCGGCGCAACGCTCAGGTTCAGGCTGTCGAGCACCTGCGCATCAGCGAACGATTTAGAAATGGCGGTTAATTCAAGCATGTCATAGCCCTGCAATTTTTTTCGACTGCATATAGAGAATGGCGGTCAGCGGGAGGGAAATCAGGATCATCAGCATCGCGTAAGGCGCAGCTGCTACATAGTCAATTTCGCTGGTCAGCGCCCAGAACCCGGTGGAGAGCGTGCGCGTGCCCAGTGGAGAGAGCAACAGGGTGGCGGTCAATTCATTGCTGACGCCGAGGAACACCAGCGCGGCACCCGCCGCGGCACCCGGCGCGGCCAGCCGCATCGTGACGCTCCAGAGCGCCTTCACGGGCGTGCTGCCAAGACTGCGCGCCACGTTCTCCAGCTCAACCGGCGCCTGGGCAATCCCCGCCCGCAGGTTAATGAGCGCCCGGGGCATAAACATCAGCAGGTAGGCAAGGAAGAGGGTAACTTCCGTCTGGTAGATGGGACGGGCGTAATGAATGGTGACGGTGACCAGCGCGAGCGCCGTGACAATCCCCGGCAGCGAGCTGGTGATATAGATACACCCTTCCAGCATCCGGAAGATGCGGCGCGGATAGCGGATACCGAGCCACGCGATGGGGATAACGCACGCCGTGGTCAGCAGGGCTCCGCCCACGCCGAGCATCAGCGTCTGGCGCAGCGAGTGCCAGAGATCGGCGCTCAGCCAGTTTTGAACGCCGCCGAGCCAAATCCAGCGAGAGAGAACAATTAACGGCACACCCAGCGCCAGCACAATCAACACGATGAAAAACAGCTGACCCAGCGCGGCGGCTGCAGGCTTCAGCGGCCAGCGTTTTTGTTCACGGGCGGCCCCGGCGCCGATACGCGCGTAGCGTGCTTTTCCGCGCGTCACGCCTTCCAGCACTAAAATAGCCAGGCAGCACAGGGCCAGCACGCCCGCCAGCATGTTAGCGGCCGGGCCACTGAAGGTAGACTGAAACTGGTCATAAATGGCCGTCGTGAAGGTGTCGAAGCGAATCATCACGTACAGGCCATATTCCGCCAGCAGATGCAGCGCCACCAGCAGCGCACCGCCGCAGATAGCGAGTTTGAGCTGCGGTAGCACCACGCGGAAAAAGACCCGCCAGGGCGGGGTACCGAGTGACGCAGCCACGTCTTCGAGTGTCGGGTCCAGGCGACGCAGCACCGCCGCAACCGGCATATAGATAAACGGATAGTAGGCAAGGACAGAGAGGAACACGCCCGCAGAGAGCCCGTGCATGGACGGGACAACGCTCACCCAGGCATAGCTTTGCACAAACGCGGGGATGGCCAGCGGGGCGACCGCCAGTGCGGACCAAATCCCCCGCCCGGCAAGCTGCGTGCGCTCGGTGAGCCAGGCGATGGCCACGCCCGTCACGATGCAAAGTGGAACCGCAAGGGCCGTCAGCCACAGCGTGTTGCTGAGCAGCTCAGCCACACGCGGGCGGAAGACCAGCGCCTTTATGGTTTCCCAGCCCGTCTCAATGCCAATGGCAATGATAAAGCCCAAAGGCAGAAGCGCCATTAATGAAAACAACACAGCTAACGCAACCATCGGCAGTGCAGGACGCCTGCGGGCAGGCTCCTGCACTCTGTTTTTTCCGATGTCGAGACTCAGACCAGACATAACACCTTCACTTCACTTTCAGGATCACAGCAGGCCGGCTTGCGTCATCAGCTCGATAACTTTTTTACTGTTGAGCGTTGAAGGCTCTACTTTCGGGGCATCAAGATCTTTCAGTGGAACCAGTTTCGGGTTTGAGGCCGCGTTCACGCCCACGGCGTATTCAAAGGCATTATTGGTACGCAGGCTTTCCTGCCCTTCTTTACCGGTAATGTATTTAATGAAGGCCTGCGCCTGCGCTTTATGTTTGCTGGACGCCAGCACACCACCGCCTGAGAGGCTAACAAACGCGCCCGGATCCTGGTGTTTGAAGTAGTAGAGTTGGGTGTTTTTGCTGTTTTCGCCCGTTTTGGACTGATCGACAAAGCGGTAGTAGTGATAGATCACGCCGCCATCGATCTGGCCGGCATTGACCGCTTTCATCACGGTGCTGTTGCCTTTATAGGCCACGAAATTGGCTTTCATCGCCTTGAGCCATTCCAGCGTGGCCTGCTCGCCTTTCAGCGCCAGCATTGCGCTCACGATGGCCTGGAAATCTGCGCCTGATGGTGATGCCGCCCAGCGGCCTTTCCATTCGGGTTTCGCCAGGTCCATCAGCGACTTAGGCAGCTGCTGTTCGCTCAGTTTTGCCGGATTATAGACAAACACCGTGCTGCGGGCCGCGATGCCGATCCAGCGACCGTGCGCCGGACGATATTCTGCCGGCACCTGCTTCAGGGTCTCTGCATCCAGCAGCGCAAACAGGTTGGCATTATCCACCAGCACCATTGACGGAGAGTTTTCGGTCAGGAATACGTCCGCCGGGGATGCGCTGCCCTCCTGAACCAGCTGGTTACCCAGCTCGCTGTCATCGCCGTTACGCAAAGTCACCTTGATGCCGGTTTCTTTGGTAAAACCGTCAACCCACGACTTCACCAGGTTTTCATGCTGCGCGTTGTAGACAACGATACCTTCGCTGTTATCGGCAGCAACCGATTGTGTGGAAAGGAAAAGTGAGGAAGACAACAAGGCAAGCGAGAAGCAGGACAGCAGGCGAGAATTCATGAACATATCCTTAATAGACCAACGGGAGTAACCACTCATAGCTTTGTGGGAAAGGATTAAAGCATACAACAACGCTAATGATAATTAGTATCAATCAAGTTTAAGCGTAAAAGTGTAAAATTTCATTTTCGCTGGGTTTGAAGTGATAAAAATCCAGACAGGAAATGCAGCTCAATTAAAACTTAAGAAAACCTTAAGACTGAACGAAAGGAAATCCCTTAGCCTTCTATTTATTATTGCGATATTTAATGCACAGATTAACCACTCTCCCGCCAGCGAAGCGGGAGAATTTAATGCGGGGCGTTATTTATCGATTAAATTAAAATCACTCTGGTTATATCTTTGTCCCTGGATATTCTCAGGCGTAAAGATATGATCAACGATCTTAATATCAGAATCGGAAAGGTTAAGGCTGACCGCACCTGCATTATCCTGTAAATGCGCTATTTTTCGGGCCCCCGGAATGGGAACAATATCCTCTCCTTTGCTCATCACCCATGCCAGTGCCAGTTGTGCAAGAGAACAATGGTATTTATCCGCTATATCCTGTAGCTGATCGAGCAGCAGTTGGTTTTTCCGCATCGCTGCTTTCTGGAAGCGAGGCAGGTTGCGCCGAAAATCATCCTCGCCAAAGCCTGAATTGTCTGTAATTTTTCCGGTTAAAAAACCGCGCCCCAACGGGCTATAGGGTACAAACCCAACGCCTAACTCGCGGCAAGCGTTGAGAATGCCTTTCTCCGGCTCGCGAGTCCAGAGCGAATACTCAGTCTGGACGGCGGTAATGGGATAAATTTTGCAGGCCCGGCGTAACGTGTCGGCTGAGACTTCTGAAAGTCCGATATGGCGAATTTTCCCTTCCTTGATTAAATCAGCCATTGTTCCCACGACGTCTTCAACAGGGACTGCCGGGTCGACGCGGTGCTGATAAAGCAGATCGATAGTATCAATATTGAGACGTTTAAGTGAGCCTTCCACCGCTTCGCGAATATGTTCAGGCCGGCTGTCGACGCCTGCCATACGCTCAAGCCCCTGCCCGGAGGCAAGGATGCGAAAACCAAATTTAGTCGCAATCTGTACCTTATCGCGAATGCCTTTAATCGCTTTTCCAACCAGGATTTCATTATCATAAGGGCCGTAGACTTCTGCGGAATCAAGGAAGGTGACGCCCAAATCCACCGCAGCACGAATGGTATTGATCGCCTCGGATTCTTCGGCGCCACCATAGGCAAAACTCATCCCCATACAACCCAATCCCAGTGCTGACACCTGAAATTTTTCTTTTCCCAGATAACGTGTTTGCATCTTATATTCCTCTTTTGATAAATCGCAGGAAATATATACTTCCATTATTAGCGCATAACAATTAGTATATTTTTAATGCAGTATTCCATGGAAATTAACAATGAAAAACGCGCCAGAATTGCAACATATAGAAATATTACTTCTTATTGTAAAACATGGGAGTTTTCGTAAAGCCGCAAAAGAATTAAATGTTTCAGCGCCGACATTAACGGTTACCATAAATAATCTTGAAGAAAAACTTGGGGTTAGACTTTTAAATCGTTCCACCCGGAGCTTGTCTTTGACCGCTGTCGGTAAAGCGTTTCTTGATGACGTGACGCCAGTCCTGAATGACTACAGGCGGGTCATTGATAATCTTAACGACCATAAGGAACAACCAGAGGGCGTCATCAGAATCAACTTACCCCGGATCGTGCTTGATCTCTTTTTTCAAAGCCATTTCGTTAAGTTTAAAAATGATTACCCGGGTATTAACCTGGCGTTATTCACCACAGACAAAAAAATAAACATTATCGATGCGGGTTTCGATGTCGGCATACGTTATACACAAGATGTTCCTAAGGATATGGTTGCGATTCCATTTGGAGGCAAGATGACTCTTATTCCTGTTGCCAGCCCTGAATTTTTGGAAAAAGCAGGACAGCCTGGCTCCCCAAAAGATCTGGTAAAATTCAGGTGTATAAATCGCTGCTTTCCTGATGGTCAGCTATACCGCTGGGAGTTTATCGATCCACAAGGGGAAAAAATGGAGGTATCTGTTAATGGCGATTTGGTTGTAGATTCAGACGCGGCAATGATTCAGGCTGCTGAAGTTGGGTTAGGGATTGCGTTTGTTTATGAGGGGCTGGTTAAGGATAAAATTAGCGACAACAAGCTTGTCCGTTTGCTAGCGGATTATACCTATCCCGCTGATAATTTTTGTATTTACTACCCGAGCCGAAAACATCTGCCAGCACCGCTGAGAACCTTCATAGCGTGGGTAATCTCGATGAATAAAAACGTGCGGAGATGAAATGGCACGCCCTGTAGGATTCGAACCTACGACCTACGGCTTAGAAGGCCGTTGCTCTATCCAACTGAGCTAAGGGCGCACTGAGAAGAGTGAACTTCGCGGCGGTGAAACGCGAAGAATTATACGGTCAATGGCAGGTGAGTCAATGCCTTTTCCGTTTTCTCCCCTGATTAGGGCTAGCTGATTGTAAATATGACTGTTTTTTCTCCATTCCCCCGCCTTTCTCCCGTACACTTTCCTGCTGCGAAAAGGCTTAGTTGCATTTAAGTAACGCCTGCTGTTTTCCTGAACGTCAGCTCGTCACACTAGAGAGAGGTAACCCGGCCGCCTGGAGGCTGACAGACAACAGGACAATGGAGTGACAGCGCACAACCTGATCGATACGCCCCCCCGGTTAGAATACATCTCTCAGGAGATCGTCGGCATCAAGCTTGAGCCCATCGTCGCCCTCCGCTCTATGCACCAGGTGGGGGTGGAGGTCCTCAGCGTCCTCAGTGAATCACGGTACAGTGAGGGCTTTTTCGGCGATCGGTCTGCAGAGTGGTCGATATCGCTGCTTGAAGCACAGCTTGCCGCGTTAAAAAATACGCCGCGCGGTCATAACCTTTTTATTAATCTGCCGATAACCGTCCTGACAGAGTCTGCGCCTTTTCAGCGGCTTATCAGGCTGCCTGGCGCGCCGCTCCATATTGAGATTGTCGACCCCGCAACGTTTCTGGCGTTGTCTGCCGCACAGAAGCAGCGCGTCATTGAGAAGATGATGCAGCTCAGAAACCGGGGGCACGCTGTCTGGCTGGATGACGTAGATGAGATCCTGGTGCAGTCGTTTTTATCCAGCCGGCTTCCGTTAAGCGGCATCAAAATAGATAAGGAAGCATTCTGGCGTTTACGCGACACCCCTGCGCTGAGGCAATTGGTTTCCCGCTGCTTTCAGCTTGCCGGGCACGTGCTTATCGAAGGTATTGAGACTGAACGCGATCGTACCTGGGCAATGGAGGCAGGCGCCGATCTCGGCCAGGGATATTACTGGCCGTCCTGGACATGGCCGGAGGATTAAAACGCCATTTCCAGGAGGGAGGCCATGCGAATGACAGTGCGCCGTTACCGGCGGCGGCGTACAGGAAGTGATGCACTGGGATTTACGCGCTCACCTTTTACTCCCCCCTTTTTCGACCGGCTCGAGTTTTTGAGCCAGTCCATCAGCCAGCCCCGCAAAACAGATGCCCCGTTTATCATTCTGGTGACGGAGGATCACTTCCTGCGCACCGGTTTTCTCAACGGCCAGTTTCCCCTGAGCAGCTGCTGCGACTACGCCACGCTGGACGACGCCCTTGTCGCCCAGACACAGTGGCCATCAGCCCGTCTGGTCGTCGATATCGAAAGCCGCTCCACGGGCCTTCTGGATAAACTGGATCAGCTGCGAAGGCATAGCCTGTTTCCGCCTTTCCTTACCCCCTGGCTGTTAGTCCGGGCCGATAACTACGATACCCGTCTCTTCTGCAAAGCGGCGGGCCCTTTTCATGTGCTCGAACGCCAGCTGAACGCCACAGCCCTCCAGCATAGCCTGCTGAATACCAGCCCCCCTCAGGGCTCCGACAAAGAGTGGTTCTCCCGCAACGAATGGCCAATCCTGCAGGAACTCTCCCGGGGCAAGACGCTACGTCAGATTGCCCTTATGCAGAACCGTCCCTATAGCCGCATTATCTATCGTCTCAGCTGTATTCTGCTGAAACTGGGGCTGAGCCATCGCCAGGAATTGCTTCACCTTCTTAATAACCTCTCAGACTGCACGTTTTAACCCACGCGCTAACCCCTTATTTCCTAAAGCGCTTTAGGAATTTACTTACCATTAACGTTGCAAATATGTTAATTTTTAACATTAAATTCGAAATTACAACTATTCCTAATTTATGGGCGCAAACCTTGTGAAATGCCACAAATTGATGGAATTACAGTACTTTCCTCCATCCGTTAAGTGAATGGAGAAAGCGTTAACAGGATGATAATGATGTAAAAACAAGCAGCTTAGCGGCGGCGCCCTGGAGTAAGAAGCGAAGCAGGTAGCATGTTCTCCTGTGCAACAGAGGCGTTTCTCCGGGTTAACCCGGGCACTTTCAGATGAAGGTTTGACGGCCCGTGAGGTCAATTTTTCACCTCATCATCGCGGGTTCGTCCTCTGAAATGACGCGCGTTTTTGTTAACAATAAATTAACACAAAGAGATATCTGTTATTTTTTGTTATTACATAAAGATGAAAATATGCGGTAAATGGGATAACAGGATATTTCCGCTAATTTTAAAAAAATAGCGATTCAGATCCAGAAGATAATATAAACCAATACCCTGCGATTAATTTACAGGGTTTTCGGAAAAAACTTACACGGTATAATAAGAAGCGTATCAAATATGAATAAGAAATACCTTTTTGCCAACACCAGCCAAATGAGATGACCGCGCTGAGGCATAGTTCTTTTCACTACGTCAACAAGGATGCTTTCGCTCTTTCCAGGGAAATACTACGGTATAGGGATCTGCACTTTTATCCTTCCGGCATTTCGAGAGTTTTACAAACTCTGCATAACGCTTTTAACAATCTGAGGCATTAAAAATGAAACCGGCATCCGTTATCATTATGGACGAACATCCTATCGTCAGAATGTCGATAGAAGTCCTGCTACAGAAAAATAAGAATATCGTCGTCAAGCTGAAGTCTGGCGATAGCCATGAAGTCCTTGACTGTATCCGCAATCACCCTATCGATCTGGTGATCCTTGACATTGAACTCACGGGCACGGATGCCTTTGCTTTGCTAAAGAGAATCAGGAACTTAAACAAGGACATCAAGGTTCTGTTCCTCTCGTCTAAATCTGAGTCATTTTACGCAGGTCGCGCCATTCGCGCCGGAGCAAATGGTTTTGTCAGTAAACGAAAAGATTTAGGTGAGATCTACAACGCAGTAGAAATGATCCTGATGGGCTATTCATTTTTCCCGTCAGAAACGCTGAACTTTATTAATCATCTGGGTTCGGGGAAAGGAATGGCAGCAGATATGCCATTATCGAATCGTGAGGTCACGGTATTACGTTATCTGGCGAATGGATTATCCAATAAGGAAATTGCTGAGCAGCTACTATTAAGCAACAAGACCATTAGTGCGCACAAATCCAATATTTATTCCAAGCTGGGTGTGCAGAGCATCGTGGAATTAATTGATTACGCCAAAGCGCACGAACTGCTATAACCTGAATTCACTCCCTGCAGCTTATCTGAGCTTCAGGGAGTGCGGTCAGTGTTAATTATAATTAATCATGAAGGTCGCATCCGCATCAGCCCGTCCGGGCTGAGGGTTATCTGCAGTGGCGATATAATTGGCATAAAACGACAATGTCGCATTCCCCAGCGCGTCAACCGGGACCGACTGGCTGGCCTGCTGGAGAGCCAGTCGCGTTTTATCCGCATCCCTGATCTCAACCGCGACATGACTTGCAGTACTGGCGTCATTCAGCGCCAGCAAACCGTTATTGCTCCCGTCGGCTTTGCCCGAAAACGTAATCGAGGCTGCACCCGGCGGACAGCCAGTCAGCTTCAGGGTAAACGGCATAGGCTGCGTACGGCTCCCGGTAGTGCTCAGCTGTTTGGTGGGCCAGGTGCCCAGCGTGACGGTTTTGTCGCTGTCGCTGCCCTCCGCGACGCAGGTAAAATCGACAATATTGCCGGACATCTGAATATTGATCTCGCCCAGTGCTGTCGCTGACCACGCGTTGGTCTGAAACATCACCAGCGCCAGCGCAGTAACATGTCCTTTCCAGTTCCGCATCTCTCCCCCTTAATCGTAATCCACGCGGAGATAGCCGCGAGAGGTGAACCGGCCTTCTGCGGGTTTATTCCCGGTAATGCTTACCGGCCAGACGCGGATCCCCACCTGCGCCTGTGCACTGTCATCCAGGCGGAACGGAATTTTGCTGTTCAGGTTGTTAGGCGTCAGAGGCGTGCCGCTATCGTTCGCCACCACAAATCCCAGATCGGGGTTATCGGAAACCAGCGCATTGCCAGCGATTTTTTCCGCCTCGATACGCATCGTCAGATACGCATTGGCCTCCACATTCGTACACTTAATGGCAATGGTTTTACTTTGTGGCGAGACTTTCTGGGGACGGTTTCCGGCACCCGCCTGGCTGAACAACGATGCGCCAATATCGCCAAAATCGAACTCCACCACCTGCCCGGCATTTATCGCGCAGCTTTGTGGCACCTGAATGGTACCGCTATAGCTGATGGTATACACCGGCGTATTCAGGGAGTCAGATGGCGTGGTGGTCACATATACGGTGAACATGGTCCGTTTCGGGATCACCACCATGTTGATGAACCGTCGGGTGACTCTCAGGCGAAAGACCAGCTTTGAGTCGGTAACCGGAAACGCCTTGTTCTTTGGAACGTTAGGGTGCTCCCCCATCTGGATGTAGTTCGCCGGCGGATAGAACGTCCCCGCGAAGTCATCGTGGATCTGCATCGCGCCATCAAGATAGTCATTGAGCTTCACATACTTGTAGCTATCAATCACCGTCGTTATCGGCAGACTGGTGACGTAGCTACGCATGGTGGACTTGCCTGTCGTCCCTCTGGGACATATGGCATTCACGCCGACCAACCCGGACTTTTGCGCCAGGGTCACAATCTGCCCAGGCTTGTTATTGGAGCTGTTAAAAACGTTTGAGAGATCGTAGGAGATATCCTTCGCCACCCCATTGGCGTTCTGACAAATCGTTGCCCAGGCGGGCATCGCGCTGCACAGCAGCGCAAAGCTCATTACGTTGCGTAAAATGCGCATCTTAAGATCCCCGTTAACGATCACAGCTGGCCCCCGCCATAGTAATGGCCTGGTTCTGACTTTCAGGCGATAAGCGATAGTGAGCGCGACACTGAGACTGCGCCCCGTCGCCCCACTGGATCAGCAGTTCGCCTTCCAGCGGCAGCCCACTCAGGTAAATCTGCCCGTCATCCCCTACCATGCTGGTCACCCCGCTTTGCGTTTCGCGGACCACCGCGCCAAACGGCACGGGCTGGTTGCCGCGCGTCACCGTCAGCAGAGCGCGTACGCCGATGCGGGTATCAAAGCTGGCGCGCACCAGCGCGCCTTTGGTCGGCACCACGCTGCTCACGTTATTTTCGATATCGGTGTTGTTACTCATGGTGTTGGTATCCAGCGCCACGCGGTTATAGCGGTAGACGGTGGCATACGGCATCACCGCATAGCCTCGCCAGTCGGTTTTCACGCCGGTCTGGTTCTCGACGCTGACGCCGGATGCCCCCGGGGCTTTGATCAGCACGTTGGTGTCACCCAGCGGCTGGCTGAAGGTTACGCCGTCAGCATGGCCCACCACCCCGCCGGAGAGCTGCCAGTTGAGATCGTGCTGATCGCGGCTGTAGTTGTAGCCCACGCCCAGCGTGCCGTAGGTCGCCTGCCAGTTGGCGCTGGCGCTTCCGCTTGAGCCATTGGTGCTGGTGTGTCCCTGGGTCACGCTGTAGTTCAGGTTGCGATCCTCCAGCAACGTTCCGCTGACCCCGGTTTGCCAGCTCGTGTCGCCATCGCTGTTTCGACTGGCGGATGCCGTGGCGTAGGCCCTGTCGATGGCGCTGTCCCGGCGATAACCCTGACGGGTAAAGAGGCTGAAAGGCACAGAGACGTTAAACGAGGCGATCCGGTCGGTACTGTCGATCCCGACGGATTTGTTCCACGACCATGAAACGGAGTAGTTGATCCCCTTCACGCCCCCCGCGTACCCCAGCTGATACCAGAGGTTCGACTCGTCCGTTCCCCAGTAGGTTTGCTCGCTGCCGGAGATATACACCGAGCCGTAATCTCCCAACGACTGAGAAACGTTGAGCTGGAAGCGGCCTTTTTTATTCCACGTCAGGTTGTGGTAACTCTGCACGTCCGGCACATCGTTATCGTCCTGGCTGTCGGCATACTGATAGCCTTCCATTGAGCGCCAGGCGACATCGTCCAGGGTATAAAACCCTTTTGTGGAGTAGCGGTAGCCCAGCAGCTGGAAGTTGGTGCCGAAGCCGTTAAGGGATTTCGCGTAGAGGAAGCGCAGAGACTGCCCCTCATGTTTGCTGTCGTCCGCAAGCTGGCTGCGGGCATGGGTAATATCGAGCGAGACCGCACCCCAGTCACCGAGGTTTTTACCTGCCCCGATGGCCACCGCGGTATAGCGTGACGCTAGCTGCGTGCCGCCGTAGAGCGTGTAGCCGTTGGCAAGGCCGGTAATCAGGGTGCCCTGGGTGAAGAACGGCGTATCCTGATCGCTGTTGCCACTGCGGTAATCCCCGGCCACCAGGTCATACTTCCAGCGCCCTTCACGCTGCAGAAGCGGCACGGTGGAGTACGGCACGGTATAGCGCTGCTGGGTGCCGTCTTTCTCTTCGACCGTCACCTCAAGGTCACCGCTTGAGGAGGTCGGGTTGAGATCGCTAATGGCAAATGCGCCGGGCTGCACGTAGCTTTGATAGATCACGTAGCCGTTCTGACGCACCACCACTTTGGCGGGCGTCCGGGCAATCCCGCGCACGGTAGGTGCGTAGCCCTGCAGGCTGTCCGGGTACATGCTGTCAGACGAGAAAAGCCGCCCGCCGCGAAAACCAACGCTGTCAAAAACGTCATTCCCGGTATTGCTGTCGCCCAGCACCAGTTCACTTTTCAGCGGGATAACGGTGCGCTGCGCCCAGGTGCCAATGTTCTGCCACTCGTTGTGGCGCTGCCCGTTAGTCTGCGTGTAGCGCCAGGCGCCGTTATTTCGTAAACGCCAGGCGCCGTAGTTCAGGCCGCTCTGCAGGTTCAGGTAGTAGCTGTCGTCTTCGCTTCCCCGGTTGCCCGTGAAGCTGTAGTTCACCAGAGCGGCGGGGATGCCTTCATCCCACTGTTCAGGCGGAATGTAGCCCCGGGCGCTGTTCTGCAACGCCACCTGCGGCAGGCTGACGTTCAGACGCTGCGAGGCAAAGTTAAATACCGTTTCGCTACCGGGTATAGCCGTCGTCAACGGCACGCAAGTCTCGCCCTGCACCTTAGCCAGCTCGGGAAATGCCGCCACATTCACGCCAAAGCGATCGAGCATCGCGCGCGTAATACACGCCGACAACCCGCCCGCCACCGGCGGCGCGTCCCCGGCCTGCTCAAAACGCACGTCCTGGGTGCCGATAAACTCATCGTTACGCCAGATATCCACGCGATAAACGCCGGGTGCCTGCTGGTGCCCTTGTTCAAAACGCGACAAATCCGCCACGCTGGCGGCGTCGTCGGAGAGGAAGGCCGGGTTGAAGTAACTTTCGCTCCAGCCAGCCTGTGGCCAGAGCGCCGCCATCAGCGCCAGCGCAACCGGGCAGTAACGTCTCTGGTGGTTTTTCATCGCCCTGACTCTGCTCACAGGTTAACGCTACGCGCCGGTGTGATGGCACCGTAGTCATTCACGCTCTGCCAGGAGAGCGTGCCGCCGGCACCGGCTGGCAACACCTGCTGCGCCGCGCTTTTTGGCGCCACCATCAGGTTATCCAGCGGCTTGCCCCCCAGCTTCAGATTGACCAGGGTGATGTAATACGGTGAAGCGTTGCTGACTTTAAGATGGTTACCCGCACGCTCAAACCGCAGCTGGGAAAGCGCCTCTTCCGGCTGCATCGCCAGGTTGTTCGGGCGCACAAACAGCTTGATACGCGAGAGGATCGCCAGCTGCAGCACGTTATTGTTTTCCGTTTTCGCTTTGTTCACTGACGGGATCGCCTTCACGTTCATGTAAAAGAGCGATTCGCGGTCGGCAGGCAGCGCAGGTCCGGCATAAATAATACGCAGCGTGTTTTCACTGTCCGGCTCGCTCACAAACAATGGCGGGGTGACGGCAAAGGTTTTTTCTTTTTGCCCGTTTGCATTTTCGATCCACGCGTTAATTAAATAGCGTTCTTGTTTATTGCTGTTGGTGATCGCCAGCGATGTTTGCTTCGCATCGGCCGGGTAAATAACGCGGGTGGCCCCCAGCGCAATACCGCCGGACGCATTCGCGCATGCAGAAACCATCATTAAAATAAACGCTAAAAAAAGTCCTGGTTTAATTCGGGTATTCATCACAACCGTACCTTTAATAATGTGTTCGCAGGTGTCAGGGATAAATCAACGTAAACCAGACATCCGACTGAATTTTGCCTGGCTCGAGATGTTCGGAAATTGCCCGATAGCGGGCGCTAAAATGGAACGTGAGCTCACGGGTATCGACCGGCAGCCAGCTGACGGCCGGAGCATTAGGGATAATCTGACGCTGCTGTTCGTCAAAGAGCGCCAGGCCCACGCCGCTGCTGACAGGTGTCTCACCTGGCCGCGATGTTGCCAGGAAAACCTGCGGATCTTCTGCGGGCGTGACGCCCTGAAACTGGATCCCCACGGTACGCGAGACATCAACGCTGCAGTCCAGCAGCCGCACGGTAAAGGGCACGTTCACCGTAGAAAAACTGCCCACACCGGAAAATGAGTTGGTTCGGTACTGCCCCATGTCGATGCGCATATTCTGGCTGTCCGGCGCCACGGCGCAGCCGCCGTTCACCAGCTCACCTCTTAGATGCACTTTGCCCCCGTCGATCACCACGGTATGCGCTGATACCGGGCCAGCCATCGCAAGGGTTAACAGCAGTAGTGTTCCAGTCCTTGTCATCCTTCGTTCCTGGCTTTAGCGTATGACGGGCCTCGTCCGTGAGGCCTAAACATCCCTGTGCGGAGGAATTACTCGTATTTCATTACGAAGGTGGCGTCAGCGTTCGCCTGGCCTGGCTCGGTGGTTGCAGCCGTTGACTTATAACGCGCGGTGAATTTCAGGGTGTTAGTCCCTTCGATCAGGGTCTGCGCGGCAGAGAAGGTCGCACCGTCTGGCGTCAGAACGCTGGATTTGCTGTCGAGGATTTCGATACCTACGCCTTTCGCGGTGTTGTCGTTGCTACCGGAGCTCACGGCCAGCAGGGTTTTGTCGGTTGGGTCGATCTGACCGGTGAACGCAACGGCTGCGGTTTTGGCCACCAGCGGATCGCAGTCGTTCAGTTCGATGCTGAATGGAATATTAGAGGTGGTGTCGCCCACTTTAGTGAATTTCGCGGTACGATACTGACCCAGATTAACGGTCTGCTCGGAAGAATCCGTATTGACTGAACAAGCAGCGTTAACCAGCTCACCTTTAAAATGTACGGTACCGCCATTTACGGAAACCGGGGTAACAGGATCTGCTGCATTTGCGGCACCCGCTACCAGGGCAAATGTGGCAATAACAGTAGAAGCAATGTTGCTGAGTTTCATGTCTATTCCTTTAAAATGTAAATAACCCTTCCCGCGAATAATCGGGAATAAGAAATACGTTCAATTGATGAATTGAAAGCTTATTTCGGAGGAGACAAAGTAGCTCAGGACGTGTTTTTTAAATATGTCAAAACGCTGCCATTTCGCCAGGTCACATCCTAATCCCGCCTAAGAAATTGACCATCCCTTAAGCAGGGTCTTTAGGCCCCACAGATGAAAACTCGTAAAGGGTGACTGACAGCGGCGCTCGCTTCTGACAAAATACAGGGCATCCCCCCTTTCGAACGTTACAGACGGAATCTTCTCTCTGATGGCAGCAAAGATAATTGACGGTAAAACGATTGCGCAGCAGGTGCGCTCTGAGGTCGCGGAAAAAGTGAAGGCGCGTAAAGCGGCCGGAAAGCGCGCCCCCGGGCTGGCCGTTGTGCTGGTTGGTAGCAACCCGGCATCGCAGATTTATGTCGGCAGCAAACGCAAAGCGTGTGAAGAGGTGGGCTTCGTCTCCCGCTCTTACGATTTGCCAGAAACCACCACCGAAGCAGAACTGCTGGAACTGATTGACACCCTGAATGCCGATAAAGCGATCGACGGTATTCTGGTTCAGCTGCCGCTGCCTGCAGGCATCGACAACGTGAAGGTGCTGGAGCGTATCGCGCCGGATAAAGACGTTGACGGTTTCCACCCATACAACGTTGGCCGTCTGTGCCAGCGCGCGCCGCGTCTGCGTCCGTGCACGCCGCGTGGTATCGTGACGCTGCTGGAGCGTTATAACATCGACACCTACGGTCTGAACGCTGTGGTTATCGGCGCGTCCAACATCGTGGGCCGTCCGATGAGCATGGAGCTGCTGCTGGCCGGCTGCACCACCACCGTGACCCACCGCTTTACCAAAAACCTGCGTCACCACGTCGAGAACGCCGATCTGCTGATCGTCGCCGTCGGTAAGCCGGGCTTTATTCCAGGCGAATGGATTAAAGAGGGGGCGATTGTCGTGGACGTCGGGATTAACCGTCTGGAAAACGGCAAGGTGGTCGGCGACGTGGTGTACGAAGACGCCGCGGCTCGCGCCTCTTACATCACGCCGGTACCGGGCGGCGTAGGCCCGATGACCGTTGCAACTCTGATTCAGAATACGTTGCAGGCATGCGAAGAATATCACGACGTAGAGGACGCGTAAGATGGCGACTTTTTCATTAGGTAAACATCCGCACGTTGAGCTGTGCGATCTGCTGAAGCTGGAAGGCTGGAGCGAAAGCGGCGCGCAGGCTAAAATCGCCATTGCCGACGGGCTGGTGTTAGTGGACGGCGCGGTGGAAACCCGCAAACGCTGCAAAATTGTCGCGGGCCAGACCGTGAGCTTTGAAGGGCAGAGCGTGACCGTTACGGCCTGAGTCCCCTCACCCTGACCCTCTCCCCAAAGGGGGAGAGGGGATAAAAATCCCCTCATACCCATCACGGTTATTTATCGATCCACTTCAAATAATCACTATTTCCTCTGCTGAAAAGTGAAAATTCAGTTGCGCGTTTTTCACGCTTTGCCCACGATAAGTAGAACGTTCTACTAAAACGTTCTACTTACAATAACAGCGCCAAAAAAGCGCTACTCGGGGGGACATCAGCATGAGTCTGATATCAGGGTTTGTTAAATCGCTGTCTAAGTTATCGATGATTGGTCGCGCCTTAATGCTGCCAATTTCACTGCTTCCCGCTGCGGGCCTGTTGCTGGCTTTCGGCGATAAGTTTCATCTGCCGCTGATGATGAACGCGGGCGGGGTTATCTTTGATAATCTGCCGATGCTGTTTGCTATCGGCTCTGCCGTGGGTCTGGCGTCGGAGTCTGGTATTGCGGCGCTGTCTGCGGCCGTTTCGGTGTTTGTCACCAATATCACCATCAGCACCGTGCTGAGCATCACGCCGGAAATGGCTTCTCAGGGCGGAAAGTATGCCATGGTCGTCGGCATCCCGACGCTGCAGATGGGCGTCTTCGGTGGCCTGATTTGCGGTATTCTCGCCGCCTGGTGCTATAACCGCTTCCACACCATGCAGCTGCCGGAGTTCCTGGGCTTCTTCTCCGGTAAGCGCTTCGTGGCGATTGCAACGGCGTTCCTTTCATTCCTGATGGGGCTGCTGCTGCCGTACGTCTGGCAGCATATTCAGGCCGGTATCGACGCGCTCTCAGTGGTGGTTAACGGCGATAATCAGGCTGCGTCGACCTTTATCTTCGGTCTGGTGGAACGTGCGCTGATCCCGCTCGGTCTGCACCATATCTGGTACCCGTCTTTCTGGTATTCGTTTGGGGATTACACCACCCAGGCAGGCCAGGTCATCCACGGCGATCAGACCATCTGGTTCAAGATGCTGGAAGAGGGGGTGAAATCCTTCAGCAGCGACACCTACCAGAACGCCGGTAAGTTCATGCAGGGTGAATTCCCGCTGATGCTGTTCGCGCTGCCCGCCGCATGCCTGGCGATGTACCACGAAGCGCACACTAAAAATAAGAAAATCGCGGCCGGTATTCTGTTCTCCGCGGCGCTCACCTGCTTCCTGACGGGGATCACTGAACCGGTTGAGTTTACCTTTATCTTCGTGGCGCCGATCCTGTACGTCTTTAACGCCATCATGGCAGGTCTGGCCTACATGACCATGTATCTGCTGCATGCGCATATCGCCAAGTCGTTCTCCGCGGGCTTTATCGACTACCTGTCATTCGGGATCCTGCCGTCATTTAACGGCTACCAGACTAACTTCCTGAATGCCATTATCATCGGCATTCCAATGGGCCTGATCTATTACTTCACGTTCCGCTTTGTGATCCGCCGTTTCGACGTGAAAACGCCGGGCCGCACTGAGGTCACCGCCAATGCGGATGAGAAGTCAGATTCCGAGCTCGCAACCGAGATCATTACCCTGCTGGGCGGCGCGCATAACATCGACTCTGTCGGCTCCTGTATCACCCGCCTGCGCCTGGAAGTGGCAAAAAGTGAGGCGGTAGACCGGGACGGGTTGAACGGACTCGGCGCGCGCGGCGTGGTCTTCGTCGGCGACAACGGTATTCAGGTGATTTTCGGTGCCAGAGCACAGTTTATCGCCCAGACCATGTCCACCATGATCGGCAAATAATAAGATGCCTCAACGACGCGTCTCCTGTACGCTGGGAGACGAGTCGTATCTGGCTGATAATCGGTTAATTTCAGGGAGCGGTTTTGAAGAAAGTCAGCATTATTGATGTCGCCAGGCACGCGGGCGTGTCGGTCTCAACCGTCTCGCTGGTGCTGCGCCAGAAAGGGAAAATCTCAGAGGCAACGATCGAGAAGGTCAACGCTGCCATCAATACGCTGGGCTATGTTCATAACGTCGCCGCGGCCAATCTTCGCGCCAACACCTCCAACCTGATCGGCCTGATCCTCCGTGACTTTAGCGACAGCTTTTCCATCAAGGTGATGGCAAGCATTGTTCAGGAGCTGGAGAAACAGGGGTATATGGTTTTTCTCGGCCAGCCGCTGAACGATCGGGAGCATTTAGAGCGTACCCTGCTCTCCTTTAAGCAACAGGGCGTGGCGGGCGTGATCTATCTCGCGTCCGATACGCGTGCCTCCACCCTGCCGGAGCAGATTCGCCAGTGTCCGCTGCCGCTGGTAGTGGTCTCGCAGTCTCTGCTGGATGAAAAATGTAACCTGGTAATGCGCGATAACCGCCAGGCGGCGAGCCTTGCCGCGCGCTATCTCATCGAACGTGGTCACCGCAACATCGCCTACATTGGCGGGCGTGAAGGCTGTCTTATCCGCGAACAGCGCCTGCTCGGATTTCGCAGCGCGATGATGCAAAACGGACTGGTCTGGCGCGACGAAAGCTCCCCCGCCTGTAGCGATGACACACAGGCCGCGGCCATCGCCACCCGTCAGCTGCTGGAGAAAAACAACACCATCACCGCCCTGCTCTGCCACTCGCCGGATGCGATGATCGGTTCCATCTCCGGTATTCATCAGGTTGGACGTACGGTGGGTAAAGATGTGTTTCTGACGCAGCAGGTCGCGCTGGTCGGTTTCGAAGATATGCTGCACGTTAACCTCACCTCGCCCTCGTTTACCTATGTCTCCTCCGCCAGCGACGAGACCGGGCGTCAGGCTGCGGGGCTTATTATCCGCAAGCTGAAAGAGCCGACGCTGCAAACGCAGCGCATTACCCTCTCCGGGCAACTTATAGCCCGGGAGTCGGCGTAAAATCAGAATTTAGCACAGGTCAACTGCAGCGAAATGGCTGCTATAGTTCCATGATTTGCCATGGATAAATACGATGCCTACCGTTATTACTCACGCTGCTGTTCCGCTTTGCCTGGGCTTAGGTCTCGGTACCCGGGTCATTCCTCCCCGCCTGCTGTTTGCCGGAATTGTTCTCGCCATGCTGCCGGATGCCGACGTGCTGGCCTTCAGGTTCGGCGTCGCGTACGGCAACGTTTTCGGCCATCGCGGCTTTACCCATTCCCTGCTGTTTGCCTTTGTGGTGCCGATACTGTGCGTCCTGATCGGCCGACGATGGTTCAGGGCAAGCCTTGCGCGGTGCTGGCTGTTTTTAACCGTGTCATTGCTGTCGCACAGCCTGCTGGACGCCATTACGACAGGCGGAAAAGGCGTCGGCTGGCTGTGGCCGTGGTCAGATGAACGCTTCTTTGCGCCGTGGCAGGTGATTAAGGTCGCGCCGTTTGCCCTGTCACGCTATACCACGCCGTACGGGCATCAGGTGATCATCTCTGAGTTGCTGTGGGTGTGGTTGCCGGGGGTGGTGCTGATGGGGGTGTTATGGTGGAAGAGGAGGTAAAAGCAAAACGGCAACTCACGTTGCCGTTTTTAGTGTTTGCACCCTCTCCCTGTGGGAGAGGGCTGGGGTGAGGGCATCAGCGCGCACCAGACTTACTTACGACGCCAGGTGGTCCCCTGCGGGCCATCTTCCAGAATGATGCCCATCTCTGTCAGACGGTTACGCGCCGCATCTGCTGCCGCCCAGTCTTTCGCCTGACGCGCTTCCAGACGTGCCTTGATCAATGCTTCAATCTCCGCCACTTCGCCGTCATCCGCCTGGGCACCGCTTTGCAGGAACACGTCCGGCTCCTGCTCCAGCAGGCCAAGCACGGAGGAGAGCTTACGCAGGTGAGACGCCAGCGCATTCGCTGCCGCCATGTCTTCTGATTTCAGACGGTTCACTTCGCGCGCCATATCGAACAGCACGGAGTACGCTTCCGGAGTATTGAAGTCGTCGTTCATCACCTCAATAAAGCGCGCTTCGAACGCCTCGCCGCCAGCGGCCGCCACGGATTTGTCAGTCCCGCGCAGCGCGGTGTACAGACGCTCCAGCGCAGAACGCGCCTGCTTGAGGTTCTCTTCGCTGTAGTTCAGCTGGCTGCGATAGTGGCCGGACATCAGGAAGTAACGCACGGTTTCCGCGTCGTAATATTTCAGCACGTCACGCACGGTGAAGAAGTTGCCCAGCGATTTAGACATCTTCTCGCGGTCAACCATCACCATTCCGGAGTGCATCCAGTAGTTCACGTACTCGCCGCCGTGGGCGCAGGTGGACTGCGCGATTTCATTTTCGTGGTGCGGGAACATCAGGTCAGAACCGCCGCCGTGGATGTCAAAGTGTTTGCCCAGCTGTTTGCAGTTCATCGCCGAGCACTCAATGTGCCAGCCCGGACGGCCTTCACCCCAAGGGGACGGCCAGCTTGGTTCGCCCTCTTTGGACATCTTCCACAGCACGAAGTCCATCGGGTTACGCTTCACGTCAACCACGTCAACGCGGGCACCGGCCTGCAGCTGGTCCAGGTCCTGACGGGAAAGCGAACCGTAAGTCGGGTCAGTCGGCACCGAGAACATCACGTCACCATTGTCCGCCACATAGGCGTGACCGCGCGCAATCAGCTTTTCCGTGATCTCGATAATTTCGTGAATATGGTGGGTCGCGCGCGGCTCGCTGTCCGGGCGCTGAATATTTAAGGCGTCGAAGTCTTTGTGCATCTCGGCGATCATACGATCGACCAGCGCGACAAAGCTTTCGCCGTTCTCATTCGCACGCTTAATGATTTTATCGTCGATGTCGGTGATATTACGCACGTACTTCAGGTTGTACCCGAGAAAACGCAGGTAGCGCGAAACCACATCGAAGGCGACGAAGGTGCGGCCATGGCCAATGTGACAGAGATCGTAAACCGTAATTCCACACACGTACATGCCGACTTCCCCGGCATGGATAGGTTTAAATTCCTCTTTTTGGCGCGTCATTGTATTAAAGATTTTTAACATCGAAGATTCCATGTAAACACGTGTGTGGTTGAAAACCGGCTATTCTACCCGTAATTCAAACCTGAAGCAGCACACAATGCAAGGTGATCGCATCCTGTGGTTATGCTATAACAAGCCCCTATATATGACCCGAACGCGGGTCGACGTACCACAATAACGGAACAGGATGCACAAATGGTTACTTTCCACACTAATCATGGCGATATCGTAATCAAAACCTTTGATGACAAAGCGCCTGAAACAGTTAAAAACTTCCTGGACTACTGCCGCGAAGGTTTCTACAACAACACCATCTTCCACCGTGTGATCAACGGCTTTATGATCCAGGGCGGCGGTTTCGAACCTGGCATGCATCAGAAAGCCACCAAAGAGCCGATCAAAAACGAAGCCAACAATGGCCTGAAAAACACCCGTGGCACGCTGGCGATGGCCCGTACTCAGGCGCCTCACTCTGCGACCGCTCAGTTCTTCATCAACGTGGCTGACAACGACTTCCTGAACTTCTCCGGCGAAAGTCTGCAGGGTTGGGGCTACTGCGTCTTCGCAGAAGTGGTTGAAGGGATGGACGTGGTTGACAAGATCAAAGCCGTTTCTACCGGCCGCAGCGGCATGCATCAGGACGTTCCGAAAGAAGACGTTGTGATTACAAGCGTGACCGTCAGCGAGTAATTCGTGGCGACACTCTTTATTGCAGATTTGCATCTGCAAACAGAAGAACCGGCGATCACCGCCGGTTTTCTGCGTTTTTTAGCGGGTGAAGCCCGACATGCGGATGCGTTGTACATCCTCGGCGACCTCTTTGAAGCCTGGATTGGCGACGATGACCCGAACCCGCTACACCGTGAAATGGCGGCGACCATCAAGGCGCTGGTGGATTCTGGCGTCCCCTGCTACTTCATCCACGGTAACCGTGATTTCCTGCTCGGCAAGCGCTACGCCCGCGAAAGCGGCATGACGCTGCTGCCGGAAGAGCAGGTGCTCAACCTCTATGGCCGCAAGGTGCTGATCATGCACGGCGATACGCTCTGCACCGACGATACCGGCTACCTGGCGTTTCGCGCCAAAGTTCACACTCCGTGGATCCAAACGCTGTTCCTTGCCCTGCCGTTATTCATCCGCAACCGCATCGCCGCGAAAATGCGTGCGGGCAGTAAGGCCGCCAACAGCAGCAAATCCATGACCATCATGGATGTTAACCCGCAGGCGGTGGTGAACGTAATGGAAAAGCACCGCGTCCAGTGGCTGATCCACGGTCATACCCATCGGCCTGACGTGCATTCACTTATTGCCAACGGCGAGCCCGCCCACCGCGTGGTATTAGGCGCGTGGCACAGCGAAGGGTCTATGGTTAAAGTCACCCCGGAAGGTGTGGAGTTGATCGCTTTCCCGTTTTAACTGCTTCTCGCCTTTTTGCCCATTTCTCAGCCACGCAACCGTTTTCCTTGCACGTATAACATGCTATTCTCTGTGCCCTCGAAAGCAGTGTGTTTCGCACCACAGGAGTTTTAAGACGCATGTCTTCCCGCAATAATCCGGCGCGTGTCGCCATCGTGATGGGGTCCAAAAGCGACTGGGCTACCATGCAGTTCGCCGCCGAAATCTTTGACATCCTGAATGTTCCGCACCATATAGAAGTGGTCTCCGCGCACCGTACACCGGACAAACTGTTCAGCTTCGCCGAAAGCGCCGAAGAGAACGGTTATGAGGTGATCATTGCCGGTGCGGGCGGCGCAGCACATCTGCCGGGCATGATTGCCGCCAAAACCCTGGTGCCGGTACTGGGCGTTCCCGTACAAAGTGCCGCGCTGAGCGGTGTCGACAGCCTCTACTCCATCGTCCAGATGCCGCGTGGTATTCCTGTCGGCACGCTGGCCATTGGCAAAGCGGGTGCCGCCAACGCCGCCCTGCTGGCCGCGCAGATTCTGGCGACGCACGACAGCGCGTTGCATCAGCGTCTGGCGGACTGGCGTAAAGCTCAGACCGATGAGGTGCTCGACAATCCGGACCCGCGGGGTGCGGCATGAAGCAAGTTTGCGTCCTCGGTAACGGTCAGTTAGGCCGGATGCTGCGCCAGGCAGGTGAACCGCTGGGTATTGCCGTCTGGCCCGTCGGGCTGGATGCGGAACCTGAAGCCGTCCCGTTCCACCAGAGCGTGATTACCGCTGAGATCGAACGCTGGCCGGAGACGGCGCTGACCCGCGAACTTGCGCGTCATAACGCCTTTGTTAACCGCGATGTGTTCCCGATTATTGCCGACCGCCTGACGCAAAAGCAGCTGTTCGACAAGCTCGGCCTGCCGACCGCGCCGTGGCAGCTGCTGTCCGATAAAAGCGAGTGGAATGATGTCTTCGCGATGCTGGGTGAACTGGCGATCGTGAAGCGCCGCGTGGGTGGCTACGATGGCCGCGGCCAGTGGCGTCTGCGCGCGAACGACACCGCCGAGCTGCCGGATGAGTGCTACGGCGAGTGCATCGTTGAACAGGGCATTAACTTCAGCGGTGAAGTGTCGCTGGTTGGCGCGCGCGGGCATGATGGCCGTACGGTCTTTTACCCGCTGACGCATAACCTGCATCAGGACGGTATTCTGCGCACCAGCGTCGCCTTCCCGCACGCCAGTGCTGACCAGCAGGCGCAGGCGGAAGAGATGCTCTCTGCCATCATGCACGAACTCGGTTATGTGGGCGTCATGGCGATGGAGTGTTTTGTCACGCCGTCTGGTCTGCTGATCAACGAACTCGCGCCGCGCGTGCATAACAGCGGCCACTGGACGCAAAACGGTGCCTCCATAAGCCAGTTCGAACTGCATCTGCGCGCCATCACTGACCTGCCGCTGCCGCAGCCGGTGGTAAACAGCCCGTCGGTGATGATCAACCTGATCGGCACCGATCTGAACTATGACTGGCTGAAGCTGCCGCTGGTGCATCTGCACTGGTACGACAAAGAGGTTCGTCCGGGTCGTAAAGTGGGTCACCTGAACCTGAACGACAGCGACGCAGGCCGCCTGAGCGCCAGCCTGGAAGCCCTGATCCCTCTCCTGCCGCCGGAATACGCGAGCGGCATTGTCTGGGCGCAATCAAAGCTCAGGTAAGACATCCCCGCCGGGGAGTTGACCTTCCCCTTCCCCGGCGTACAATTCCCGCCCATTGCTGCTCAGTTTTCTTCTGGAAAAACCATGAACGATGGAACGGACTATCGCGCGATCCTCGCGTCTGATACCCCTTTAATCGACGTTCGCGCGCCGATCGAATTTGCCCAGGGCGCGATGCCTGCCGCCCTTAACCTGCCATTGATGAACGACGACGAACGCGCCGCCGTGGGCACCTGCTATAAACGCCAGGGGCCCGAGGCCGCGCTGGCGCTTGGCCATAGCCTGGTGCGTGGCGACACGCGTGAGGCCCGTATCAACGCCTGGCGCGACGCCAGCCTTGCCCATCCTGATGGCTTTCTCTGCTGCGCGCGCGGTGGCCAGCGCTCACATATCTCGCAGGCCTGGCTGAAAGAGGCGGGTGTCGATTACCCGCTGATCCGCGGCGGCTATAAGGCCCTGCGTCAGACAGCGATTCAGGTGACCCTCGAGCAGTCACAAAAACCGATGGTGCTCATCGGCGGCTGTACCGGAAACGGTAAAACGCTGCTGGTGAAGCAGCACGCGCAGGGAATCGATCTGGAAGGACTGGCGCACCATCGCGGTTCATCCTTTGGCCGCACGCTAACGCCGCAACTTTCCCAGGCAAGCTTCGAAAATTACCTTGCGGTCGAGCTGCTGAAAAAAGACGCTGCGCGCTGGGTGCTGGAAGATGAAGGCAGGATGATTGGCTCTAACCATCTACCGGAATGCCTGCGCGACCGCATGGCTGAAGCCCCTGTCGTCGTGGTAGAGGACCCGTTCGATATTCGGCTTGAGCGCCTGCGCGAAGAGTATTTCGACCATATGTGGGCGGACTTTTCAGCCGCATACGGCGAGGAGGCGGGCTGGAAAGCATACAGTGAGTACCTGCACCACGGCCTGTTCGCCATCCGCCGCCGTCTGGGGTTGCAGCGGTACGCTGAGTTCACCGCGCTGTTAGATTCCGCGCTGCTGGAACAGCAACGTACTGGCAGCACTGACGTGCACTTCAGCTGGCTTGTGCCGCTGTTAAAGGACTATTACGACCCGATGTACGGCTATCAGCTGGAGAAAAAGGCGGAGAAGATTGTCTATCGCGGGACGTACGAAGAGATTGCTGACTGGCTTAATCGCTAAAAGAAAGCCGGGTGGCGGCTACGCCTTACCCGGCCTACATGTTCTCCCCGTCTGTTCCCTCTCCCTTTCAGGGAGAGGGTTAGGGTGAGGGTCAGAAGTCGTAACGCAGACGCACCAGGTTCATGTCGCCCAGGTTGTCGGTGCTGGAGGTGAACACGTGTTCGTAATCCACGCGGAAACCATAATCCAGCTGGAAGCTGATACCCACGCCGTTATCGATGCGCTGGTAGTTACGGCCGTTCACATACTCAATACGGTCGCCCATGAAGTAAGGCTGGATGGATTTAACCGCATACTGACCGACTGGGAATTTGTACCCTGCGAAGTATTCAATACCCCACGCGTCACCGGCGAAGTAGTCATTCACAGACACTTTTTTGGTGGTCAGGAAGTTCTGATACCAGCCGCCGCCTGCGGAGAAGGTCCAGTTATCCGGTGTCCAGCTCAGCGCGGTACCGAGGATGTTCTGGTCATAGGTTTTGCTGTCGCCGTTGTCCGGGTTACGCATGTCCGCACGGGTGTAGTTCCACGCGGCGCCCCAGGTCAGATCGGTGGTCAGGTGGTAATCCAGACCCAGTGAACCGCCGCCTTTACGCTTGTAGCGCAGGCCATTGCCCGGCAGGTATTCGCTGTCTTCAAACAGGTAAGATGCATAGATGTCGGCATCACCCACGGTTTTCTTATATTTCAGCATCTGACGTGAACGATAAGAACCATCGTAGTCGCCGTTGATCCCGTTACCTGGCGCCTGAGCGATCATGTCGTAGTCCCAGATATCGGTTTTCGCGCCAACCACATCATAGTAAACGCTGTTCTGTTGACCGAAGGTCAGCGTACCCCAGGTGTCGCTCTTCAGACCGGTGTAGAGCATACGACGCGTGGTGTCGTGCGCACCTTCGGCGTAGTGGTGATCCCAGTTAAACTGCGCGGGAATATTCACACCCAGCTCGTAGTAGCTGATCCAGCTGATGTCATCAAACAGGTAGTAATCAGCCGCGAAACGGAAACGGGTGCCGCCGTCAAAGCCGTTACGCTTGTAGCTGTTTTTACCGTCGTCGCCGGTCATGTTCTGGAACTGAGGACGGATACTGCCGCCAACGGTAAAGTTCAGGCGGCTCAGCGGGTTACCCGCCTGAGGATCCTGTTTCAGAACGGTGATTTCCGCCTGAGAAGCGAAGGACGTCAATGCCACTGCCGCGCCGATCGTTACCGCCAGCGCTGATTTTTTTATAGTCATTATTTTTCCTTAATAGACACGCTGCTAAATATTTAGCTGGTGAATATTAACTGGAAATAATCGGGCTGTGTGGTCTGGTTTTTAATGTTTTGTGCTACTAAATGAGTGGGTATTATCACTTTGTGCTATTTAAACATTGCGTGCCGGCATTAAAATCCGACACGCAATTATCACCGAGCTAAATCAACTGGCAAACTGACGGAACAGGGCCTTGCCCTTTAACAGCCGCGTGCCGAGCCAGCCGCCGCAAAGGGAAAGCAGCACCGCACCGCAGAGAGGCAGGGTCAACCAGAGACGCCAGTCAGGCTCCCACGGGAAGTCAAAGACCTTTGTCTGCAACACCGCCAGGGCCGTCTCAGCGCCAATGGCCGCCACCAGACCGGCCACCAGCCCCAGCAGGGCGAACTCGCTCCAGAGCGTCATCCGCAGCAGCCGCTTACCGGCTCCCAGCGTGCGGTAAACCACCAGTTCCTGATGACGCTGGCGCATGCCCACCTGCACCTGGGCCAGCAGCAACAGCACGCCGCAAATCGTCACCAGCACCACCATCACCTCCAGCGCGCGGCTCACCTGCTCCAGCACCTGCCCCACCTGCTTCAGGATCGCCCCAATATCCAGCAGGCTGACCGTCGGAAACTCCCGGTTTAGCTGGGTGAGCATGCCGTTGCCCTTTTCCCAGCGGAAGCTGGTGAGCCAGCTCTGCGGCTGTCCGTCCAGCGCTCCCGGCGGGAAGATGAAGAAGAAGTTAGGCCGCAGGCTCTCCCAGTCCACTTTACGCAGGCTGGTCACCTTCGCGGTAAAATCCTGGGTATCGCCGGTAAAGGTGACGCTGTCTCCCGGCTTCACGTTCAGGCGCGTCGCCAGCCCCTCTTCCATCGACACCTCTCCCACTTTTGGCGGCCAGGTGCCGGCCGTAATCGGGTTATGATCGGGCCGTTTTTCCTGCCACGTCAGGTTGAGCTCGCGGTTAAGCGACTCGTCCTTGTTCCCTTCCGTTGGCACGCCGTTGATCTGCGTGAGCCGCGCGCGAACGATGGGATAGAACGCCTCCGGGATGATATGGTGCTCAGACAGGAACGCCTTCAGCGGCGTGACCTGCTCAGGGGCTATATTGATCAGGAAATAGTTCGGGCTTTCCGGCGGGAGCTGCTGCTGCCAGCGGTCGAGCAGATCGCCACGCAGCACGAGCAGCAGGGCCAGCAGCATAAACGACAGCGAAAAGGCCGACAGCTGGCTCAGCGTTGACCACGGCTGATGCAGCAGACGGTTCACCGCCAGGCGCACGGGCAGGGATTTTACCGTCAGCCTTTTCAGAACGTTGAGGAGTATCCAGCCCAGCACGCCGCAGAGCAATGCCAGAACAACCGCCCCGGCCAGCACGGCCCACAGCAGCGTGCTGCCCCCCATCAGCCAGGCCAGCAGCCCCACCGCCACCGCCATAATCACCGGCAGGTAGAACTTCAGCGGCCAGACGTTCGCCACCACATCGTTGCGGAGCACGCGCAGCGGCTGCGTCGCGAGCAGCAGGCGGTACGGTCGTAGCCCCACCAGCACCGAGATTACCGTCATCGCGCCCATCGCCCACAGCCACGGCCAGAAACTGGCCGGCGGCAATGCGGCCGGGAGTACCGGTTTCAGCATTACCATCAGCAGTTTTTCAAACAGCAGCCCCATTATCCCGCCGGTTAGCGCGGAGAGGGCAAGCAGCATCAGCCACTGGCCGACAATCAGTTTGCGCAGTTGCTTGCGCCCAGCGCCGAGCGTTTTGAGGATCGCCACCAGGTCATAGCGGCTGCGGCAGTAGTGCCCCATCGCAACAGCGACCGCCGCCACCGCCAGCAGCAGGGTCAACAGTGCCGACAGCAGCAGGAACTGCTGGGAACGCTCCAGCGATTTACCGAGCGCCCCCTCGTCCTGCTCCAGCCCGTACCAGCGGTGCTCCGGTTTGAGCTGCGGCAGAAGCCATTTTTCATAGTCATTAAGCTCGGCAGACGTGCCGCCAAACTTGTAGCGCCAGGTGACGCGGCTGCCCGGCTGGACCGCATGGGTTGCCGCGACATCCGCGGTGTTCATCAGCAGGCGTGGCGCAAGCTGGAAGGGGTTAAAGCCGGAGTCCGGCTCCTGCACCACTTCCCCGGCGATTTTCAGTGTGGCATCGCCGACGTCGATGCTGTCACCGGTTTTCAGATTCAGCAGCGCCATCAGTCGTGGAGCCAGCAGTACCGTACCGGGCGCAGGCTTCAGCCCGGGCGGGCTGGTCTGCAGTTCGCCGTACATCGGGTAGATCTCATCGACGGCCTTAACGCTCGCCAGCTGCGGCGTGTCGCCCGCGAAGGTCATCGTCTGGAAGCTTAGCTGTTCTCCCACCGTCAGTCCCCGCCTGCGCGCTTCGTCAATCCAGCCCGGCGGAACGGCGCGCGAACTTTGCAGCGCCCGGTCTCCCGCCATAAACTCACGGCTCTGCTGGCTGAGCCCTTTTTCCATCCGGTCGCTGACGCTGCCGAGCGCCAGCACGCAGGCCACCGCCAGGCTTAGCGCCAGCCAGACAATCAGCAGCGAGGGGGAACGCCACTCGCGCCAGAACCAGCGGGTAATCATGTCTCCTCCTGAAGCATACCGTTCACCAGCCGCAGGCGCCGGTCGCAGCGGGCGGCAAGCTGCGGATCGTGGGTGACGAGGATCAGCGTAGTGCCGTGTTCGCGGTTAAGTGAAAACAGCAGGTCGGCAATCCGGTCGCCGGTTTTACGGTCAAGGTTACCGGTGGGCTCATCGGCAAACAGCACTTCAGGGCGGCCGTTAAACGCCCGCGCCAGCGCCACGCGCTGCTGCTCGCCGCCAGAAAGCTGCGCGGGAAGATGGTCGAGACGTTTCCCCAGACCGAGCTGTTCCAGCAGCGCCTTCGCGTGAGCGCGGCTGTCACGGCTATTTTCCCCGCGCAGAAGCGCCGGGAGTTCGACGTTTTCCAGCGCGTTGAGGGTGGGGATCAGCATGAAGGACTGAAAGACAAAACCCACATGACGCGCGCGTAACGCGGCGCGCGCCTCTTCATCAAGCTGATGCAGCGGCTGCCCGACAAGATGGACCTCACCGCTGCTGCCGTCGTCCAGACCGGCCAAAATCGCCAGCAGGGTGGACTTACCAGAGCCCGATTCGCCAATCAGCGCGATGGTTTCAGCGCGTTTGACAACGAGTTCAACTCCAGTAAGGATGGAAAGCTCGTGTTCCCCCTGACCGACGGACTTCTTAAGATGATGAACTTCAACACTGTTTTCCGCTGGCATTTGCCCTTCCTGTTTTTGATTCTGATGACCTTCCGCGCGGCGGCAGCGGACACGTTACTGGTTCTCGGTGACAGCCTGAGCGCAGGCTATCGTATGGCGGCCAGCGCGGCCTGGCCCGCCCTGCTCAATGACAAATGGCAGAGCAAAACGACGGTTATCAACGCCAGCATCAGCGGTGATACCTCGCAGCAGGGGTTGTCGCGCCTGCCTGCGCTACTCAAACAGCATCAGCCGCGCTGGGTGCTGGTTGAGCTTGGCGGCAATGATGGCTTACGCGGTTTCCAGCCTCAGCAAACGGAACAGACCCTGCGCACCATTTTGCAGGACATCCGGGCGGCAAACGCCCAGCCGCTGCTGATGCAAATTCGCCTGCCCGCCAACTACGGTCGTCGGTATAATGAGGCCTTTAGCGCGATCTACCCTAAGCTTGCCAAAGAGTTTGATATTCCACTGCTGCCATTTTTCATGGAAGAGGTCTATCTCAAACCCCAGTGGATGCAGGACGACGGGATCCACCCCAATCGCGATGCGCAGCCGTTTATTGCCGACTGGATGGCAACGCGGCTGGCTCCTTTAGTTAACCATGACTCCTGATTAAGCGGAGATCCTGACAGGTAAAGTTATGCAAAAATCGGTCTTAATAACAGGATGTTCCAGTGGAATCGGCCTTGAAAGCGCGCTCGAATTAAAGCGCCAGGGATATTGGGTGCTGGCGGCCTGCCGCAAACCCGACGATGTCGAACGCATGAACGGGCTGGGCTTTACCGGCGTGTTGCTGGATATGGACTCGCCGGAGAGCGTTGATCGCGCCGCGGATGAGGTGATCGCCCTGACCGGCAATCGCCTCTACGGACTGTTTAATAATGCGGGTTATGGCGTGTACGGTCCGCTGGATACCCTCTCCCGCGAAACGCTGGAGAAACAGTTTTCGACTAACTTCTTCGGCGTACATCAGCTCACCATGCGCCTGCTCCCCGCGATGCTGCCGCATGGTGAAGGGCGCATCGTGATGACGTCATCCGTGATGGGGCTGATTTCAACCCCAGGTCGCGGCGCCTATGCCGCCAGCAAATATGCGCTGGAAGCCTGGTCCGACGCCCTGCGCATGGAGCTACGCCACAGCGGCATCAAGGTCAGCCTGATTGAACCAGGCCCGATCCGCACCCGCTTTACCGAAAACGTTAACCAGACGCAGGCGGATAAACCGGTCGAGAACCCCGGCATTGCCGCACGTTTTACGCTCGGACCCGAAGCGGTGGTGGCCAAAGTGCGCCATGCTTTTGAGAGTGACAAACCCAAAATGCGCTATCCGGTGACGCTGGTCACCCATGCCGTAGGCTGGTTAAAACGTCTGCTGCCGGGCCGGATGATGGACAAAATTTTACACGGTTGAGTTGAAGCGACGACGCGCATCCCCATGTAAAGAGTAAACCGATAAAAGAGAAGGCCGCATGTCCGTACAGAATATCGTCAATATTACCGAAGCAAACCTGCAACAGACCCTTGAACAGTCGATGACCAAACCGGTGCTGTTCTACTTCTGGTCTGAACGCAGCCAACACTGCCTGCAGCTGACGCCGGTGCTGGAAAGCCTTGCCGCCCAGTACAATGGTCAGTTCATTCTCGCCAAACTGGACTGTGACGCACAGCCGATGGTGGCGTCTCAGTTTGGTTTGCGCGCGATCCCCACCGTCTATCTGTTCCAGAATGGTCAGCCGGTGGATGGCTTCCAGGGACCGCAGCCGGAAGAGGCCATTCGTGCCCTGCTGGATAAAGTGTTGCCGCGCGAAGAGGAGCTGAAAGCGCAGGAAGGCATGGCGCTGATGCAGGAAGGCAAATATGACGAGGCGCTGCCGCTGCTCAAAGAGGCGTGGCAGTTGTCGAAGCAGAACAGCCAGATTGGCCTGCTGCTGGCGGAAACGCAGATTGCCCTGCACCGTTCAGAAGACGCAGAAGCTGTCCTCAGGACCGTTCCGCTGCAGGATCAGGATACCCGCTATCAGGGGCTGGTGGCGCAAATTGAGCTGCTGAAGCAGGCCGCGGACACCCCGGAAATTCAGCAACTGCAACAGCAGGTTGCCGATAACCCGGCCGATGCGGCGCTGGCAAGCCAGCTGGCACTGCAGCTGCATCAGGTGGGACGTAACGAAGAGGCGCTTGAGCTGCTGTTTGGTCATCTGCAAAAAGACCTTGCTGCCGCAGACGGCCAGGCGCGCAAGATGTTCCAGGAGATCCTGGCCGCGCTGGGCACCGGTGATGCGCTGGCGTCGAAATATCGCCGTCAGCTGTACGCCCTGCTCTACTGACAAAAAAGCCCGGTGGCGGCTTCGCCTTACCGGGCCTACAAAAGCCATATCACCCTGTCTTTTTCAACTGCGTCACCACCAGCTGGTGGCGCGCGTTGTAGAACTTCCGGTAGGTCAGGTAACAGGCAATGATGGTGGACAGGCTGGCCGTGGAGAGCAGCATAAACGTCACCATGATCTGATACTTAATCGCTTTTACCGGATCGATACCGGCGAAAATCAGCCCCGACATCATTCCCGGCAGGCTGACCAGCCCCACCGTTTTGGCGGAATCCACGGTCGGGATCAGCGATGAACGAATGCTCTCACGAATCAGCCGCGCCGAGGCCACTTTTGGCGTTGCCCCCAGGCTTAATTTCTCCTGCAACTGCTGTTGTTCGCTGCTGAAACGCTGGCCGAGGTTGTTGTAACACAGCCCTACGGCCACCATGGCGTTCCCCGCAATCATCCCGGAGATAGGGATAACCTGCATCGGCGTAAACTCAATCGAGCCGGAAAGCACCAGCACCGCCAGCGTGAGCGCCGTGCCGGTGGTAATCGCGATAAACGACGAGATAAACGCTTTATCAATGTATTTACTGCGTTTTTTCGCATTCCACGCCGCGTTAAAGCAGATAAAGAGCACCATCAGCAGCGTAAGCACCGCGTGGTTAACGTTGAAAATGTATTTCAGCACATAGCCGACGATGATGAGTTGAATCACCGCGCGGCAGATACTCCACACAATGTCTTTTTCCAGGCCCAGCTTTTCCCGGTAGCTGACCACAATCGCAATCAGCACCAGCACCATGGAAAACGCCAGAGATTCGTTCGTAATATTATGCTCACCCACGGTTTGCCTCCTGCATTTTCCCGCCGTGCGGCTGCAGCCTAATCACGTCATCCGCATGGCTAATTTCGTTAGCGTCGTGCGTGACCCACAGCACGGCAATATTCTGCTCGCGAACGTAACGATGAATAATCTCGTTGACGTTGCGTTTGTTGGTGTCATCGAGCGCGCTGGTGATCTCGTCCAGCAACAACACCTTCGGTAAAAACTGCAGATTGCGGATCAGCGAGACGCGCTGTTTTTCTCCGCCCGACAGCGCATTGATGGATTGGGTCAGCGTCTCCTGCGCCAGGCCAAAGCGGGCCAGATCGTTGATAAACCGTTCCGGCTCCGGCGTTTTATGGCGAATTTTCCACGGAAAAATCAGGTTGTCATAGACCGTATCGCCAAACAGCGCCGGGGTCTGTACGCAATAAGAGACCTGCTGGCGATAGCTTTCCGGAGAGAGCGACGCAACGTCCTGGCCTTCAAAGAGAAGGGTCCCCTCTGTGGGACTGAGCAGCGAGGCCACAATCTTCAGCAAGGTGCTTTTGCCACAGCCTGATGGCCCGGTGATTAATTTAAACTCGCCCGGCGACAGGCTAAATTCAACGTGCTGAAGGATAGTGTTATCCCCGACACGAAATCCAATATCCCTGAGTTGTAACAGATTTTTTTTATCGTTCATTCCGCTTCCGTTAACCGCGTCTTGTAAGAACCGTCTGTAGGATAATCTTTTTCCAGTCTATTTTCAGAGGCGAATTTCAACCGGATAGCCGATATACTTATGAGCAATAAACACACACGTTCTCTCATCACGGCATGCAAAACAGGAGGTTTTTATGCTTATTGTTGTTCCAGTCCTTATTTTCGTTGCGCTGGTTATTGTGGGCGCAGGCGTCAAAATTGTTCCTCAGGGTTATCAGTGGACCGTTGAGCGTTTCGGTCGTTATACCAACACGCTCCAGCCTGGATTAAGCCTGATTGTCCCGTTCATGGACCGGATTGGCCGTAAGATCAACATGATGGAACAGGTTCTGGATATTCCTTCCCAGGAAGTGATCTCGAAGGATAACGCCAACGTCACCATTGACGCGGTCTGCTTTATTCAGGTGATAGATGCGCCAAAAGCAGCGTATGAGGTGAGCAACCTGGAGCTGGCGATCGTCAACCTGACGATGACCAACATCCGTACCGTGCTCGGCTCGATGGAGCTGGATGAAATGCTCTCCCAGCGCGACAGCATCAATACCCGCCTGCTGCACATTGTTGATGAAGCGACGAACCCGTGGGGCATTAAAGTGACCCGCATCGAGATCCGCGATGTGCGACCGCCTGCGGAACTGATCGCCTCCATGAACGCGCAGATGAAGGCTGAGCGGACCAAACGAGCCTACATTCTGGAAGCGGAAGGGGTACGTCAGGCTGAGATCCTGAAGGCGGAAGGGGAAAAACAGTCGCAGATCCTGAAAGCGGAAGGCGATCGTCAGTCCGCGTTCTTACAGGCGGAAGCGCGTGAACGTTCTGCCGAAGCGGAAGCCCGCGCAACGCAAATGGTGTCCGAGGCGATTGCCGCCGGTGATATCCAGGCGGTGAACTACTTCGTCGCGCAGAAATATACCGATGCGCTGAAAGAGATCGGCTCCGCCAATAACAGCAAAGTGGTGATGATGCCGCTGGATGCCAGCAGCCTGATGGGCTCTATCGCCGGGATTGCTGAACTGATCAAAGACAGCGGGAACGAGCGTAAAAAATGATTGAGCTTATCGTCGCACATCCTCACGCTTTCTGGCTAAGCCTTGGGGGGTTATTGCTGGCCGCGGAGATGCTGGGCGGCAATGGCTACCTGCTGTGGAGCGGTGTCGCCGCGGTCATTACCGGGCTGCTCGTCTGGCTTCTGCCGCTTGACTGGGCGTGGCAGGGGGCATTGTTTGCCGTGCTGACGCTGGTGGCCGCGTGGCTGTGGTGGCGCTGGCTTAACCGACAGGTTAACGAGCAGAAACCGGTGGACGCGCATCTCAACCAGCGCGGACAGCAGATTGTCGGCCAGCGTTTTACGCTTGATACCGCGCTAGTGAACGGACGTGGACATATGCGCGTGGGCGACAGCTCGTGGCCGGTGGTCGCCGACGAAGACCTCAGCGCCGGCACGCGGGTTGAGGTCATTGCGGTGCAAGGCATTACCCTGCGGGTTAAAGCCTGCTAAGCAGAGGTCTTACGATGGCAGCAGCCGGCAAGATTATCGATAATCGGGCAGTCGGCGCTGTCATCCCCCGGACAGGATTCCGCGAGCTGTAGCAGCTGTTCGCGCATCGCCTGTAGCTCAATGATGTGGCGTTCAATCTCGGCCACTTTTTCCAGGGTGCGTTTTTTCACGTCTGCGCTGTGACGCTTCGGATCGTTAAACAGATTAACCAGCTCACCGCACTCTTCCAGATTAAACCCGACCTGCCTCGCCTGGCGCAGTAACGTCAGTTCATCCAGATGCAGCTGCGTGTAGCTGCGGTAGCCGTTTTCACTGCGCAGCGGCGGCGTCACCAGCCCCTTCTCTTCATAAAAGCGAATCGCTTTGCTGGTTAAACCGGTTTTTTTCGCCACATCGCTGATATTCACATTTCCCCCTTGACCTTCCCCTTGATGGAAGGTTTAACCTTCATAACAGTCAGTAAAAAGCACGATATCGGTCAACAACTGACCAGATCATTATACGGGAGTTTTACTATGTCTCACACTATCGACCTGACGCTGGATGGCCTCTCCTGCGGTCATTGCGTCAAACGCGTAAAAGAAAGCCTTGAACAGCGCCCCGATGTTGAAAGCGCTGAAGTCACTATCGACCATGCCGCCGTTACCGGCAGCGCCAGCGCGGATGCGCTGATTGATACCATCAGGCAGGCCGGCTATGGGGCGGAGCTGAGCCACCCAAAGGCTAAACCGCTGGCAGAGTCATCATCCCCGTCGGAAGCACTGACAGCGGCCACTCCTGAGCTTCCGGCAGCGGATGATATTGATGACAGCCAACAGCTGCTGATCAACGGCATGAGCTGCGCCAGCTGCGTCTCCCGGGTACAAAACGCCCTGCAGGCGGTACCGGGCGTCGCCCAGGCACGGGTCAACCTCGCGGAGCGCACTGCGCTGGTGATGGGCAGCGCCTCCGCAGCAGATTTAGTACAAGCCGTTGAAAAAGCGGGCTACGGCGCGGAGGCCATCGAAGATGATGCCGAACGCCGCGAGCGCCAGCAGGAAACGGCGATTGCCACCATGAAGCGCTTCCGCTGGCAGGCGATTGTCGCCCTGCTGGTGGGTATTCCGGTGATGGTGTGGGGGATGCTCGGCGACAACATGATGGTCACCGACGACAACCGCACGCTGTGGCTGGTCATTGGCCTCATTACCCTGGGCGTGATGGTCTTCGCGGGCGGTCATTTCTATACCAGCGCCTGGAAGAGCCTGAAAAACCGCACCGCGACGATGGATACGCTGGTTGCGCTCGGCACGGGTGCGGCGTGGCTCTACTCCATGAGCGTGAACATCTGGCCCCAGTGGTTCCCGATGGAAGCGCGGCATCTCTATTATGAAGCCAGCGCGATGATCATCGGTCTGATTAACTTAGGCCATATGCTGGAAGCCCGCGCCCGTCAGCGCTCCTCGAAAGCGCTGGAAAGGTTGCTCGATTTAACCCCGCCAACCGCGCGCGTGGTCACGGACGACGGGGAAAAGAGCGTCCCGCTGGCCGAGGTTCAGCCCGGCATGACGCTGCGTCTGACCACGGGCGATCGCGTTCCCGTTGACGGTAAAATCACGCAGGGCGAAGCCTGGCTGGATGAAGCGATGCTGACCGGCGAGCCCATCCCCCAGCAGAAATCAGACGGTGACGCCGTTCATGCCGGTACGGTGGTACAGGACGGCAGCGTGCTGTTCACCGCCAGCGCCGTCGGCAGCCACACCACGCTGTCGCGCATTATTCGCATGGTGCGCCAGGCGCAGAGCAGTAAGCCGGAGATTGGCCAGCTTGCCGACAGGATCTCTGCCATTTTTGTGCCGGTGGTGGTCGGTATTGCCCTGCTGAGCGCGGCGATCTGGTATTTCTTCGGCCCGGCGCCGCAGATTGTTTATACCCTGGTGATTGCCACCACGGTGCTGATCATCGCCTGTCCGTGCGCCCTTGGCCTGGCGACGCCGATGTCGATTATCTCCGGCGTAGGCCGCGCCGCCGAGTTTGGCATGCTGGTGCGGGATGCGGACGCGCTGCAGCGGGCCAGCACCCTGGACACGCTGGTGTTTGATAAAACCGGCACGCTGACCGAAGGCAAACCGCAGGTAGTGACCGTCACGACCGCAGGCATTGCCGAAGCGGACGCGCTGCGGCTTGCCGCGGCGCTGGAGCAAGGCTCCAGCCATCCGCTGGCGCGCGCCATCCTTGATAAAGCGAATGCATCTGCCCTGCCACAGGTCAGCAACTTCCGTACCCTGCGCGGGCTCGGCGTCAGTGGTGAAGCCGAAGGCCACGCGCTGCTGCTGGGCAACCAGGCATTGCTTAATGACAACGGTATTGATACCTCCGCGCTGGAAAGCGAGCTGAAAGCGCAGGCGTCTCAGGGCGCCACGCCAGTTCTGCTTGCAGTCGATGGCCAGGCCGCCGCGCTGCTGGCCGTGCGCGATCCGCTTCGTCAGGATAGCGTGGACGCCTTGCAGCGCCTGCACCGCGCGGGCTACCGTCTGGTCATGCTGACCGGAGATAACCCAACAACGGCAAACGCCATCGCCCGGGAGGCCGGTATTGACGAGGTGATTGCGGGCGTACTGCCGGATGGCAAAGCGGACGCCATTAAAAACCTGCAGCGTCAGGGCCGTCAGGTGGCGATGGTCGGCGACGGCATCAACGATGCCCCGGCGCTGGCCCAGGCGGACGTGGGGATTGCCATGGGGGGGGGGAGCGACGTGGCCATTGAAACCGCCGCCATTACGCTGATGCGCCATAGCCTGATGGGCGTTGCCGACGCGCTGGCCATTTCAAAAGCCACGTTGCGCAACATGAAGCAGAACCTGCTGGGGGCGTTTATCTATAACACCCTCGGTATCCCGATTGCGGCCGGCATTTTATGGCCGCTGACCGGCACGCTGCTAAACCCGGTGGTCGCAGGTGCGGCGATGGCGCTCTCCTCCATCACCGTGGTGAGCAACGCCAACCGGCTGCTGCGCTTTAAACCGAAGGATTGAACCTTGTACTCGTACGCGCTAGCATGACCCTTTCCATTCATGGAGCGCGTATGGGTCTGTTTAATCGTATAAAAACATCGTTTCGCGCCCTCTTTCCTCGCCGTTACGCCTGGCCGGGTCTGGATATCTCTCTCCCCGGCGGACAACACCTGCACCTGGTAGGCAGCATTCATATGGGTACGCAGGATATGTCTCCCCTGCCGCCCGGCCTGATCAAGCTGCTGAAACACGCCGACGCACTGGTCGTTGAGGCGGACATCTCCGGCCATGAGTCGCCGTTCGCTGGCCTGGAGAGCGATCTCACGCTCGCGGAACGTCTGGATGAAACCCAGCTTGCGGAGCTGAAGCGCGTGGCGGATGAAACGGGCGTCTCGCTTTCCATGATTGACACCCTGCCGCTGTGGCAAATTGCGATGGTGCTGCAGGCCACGCAGGCGCAGCGTCTGGGTCTGCGCGGTGATTACGGCATTGATTACCAGCTGCTGAATGTGGCCAGGGCGCGCAGTCTGCCCATCATCGAACTGGAAGGGACCGACAGCCAGATTGCGCTCCTGCGACAGCTTCCCGACGACGGCCGTATGCTGCTGGATGATACGCTGACCCACTGGCACACCAACGCGCGACTGCTGCAAACCATGATTGGCTGGTGGCTGGACGCGCCGCCTGCGGAGGGTAAGCTGGCTTTACCGTCGACCTTCAGCGAATCGTTATACGATGTGCTGATGAATGCGCGCAACCAGGCCTGGCGACAGACGCTGCATGCGCTACCTGCGGGGCATTATGTGGTGGCGGTCGGGGCGTTACATTTGTACGGAGAAGGGAATTTGCCGTCGCTGCTGAAATAAAAAAATGGCCAATATTTCTATTGGCCCGTCAAAGAGGAATTTCATCGTTTTTATTATGCCGAAGGAGACCTTCGGTTGAGCCGATTGTCGCTCAAAGTGACCATCACTGCCAATACTATTGCGCAAGATGGTGCTATTTTTTAGACAAACGTCAGGCGTATGCTGGTGGCATGATTTGTCTGTCGTAAGAAGGATAGCTATGACTCCCGCCGTTAAATTACTCGAAAAAAACAACATTTCTTTCCGGATCCACACTTACGATCACGATCCGAATGAAACCAACTTTGGTGATGAAGTGGTGCGCAAGCTGGGCCTGAACGCGGACCAGGTGTATAAAACGCTGCTGGTTGCGGTGAATGGCGACATGAAGCACCTCGCCGTCGCGGTTACGCCGGTGGCGGGACAGCTGGATCTGAAGAAAGTCGCCAAAGCCCTGGGGGCGAAGAAGGTGGATATGGCCGACCCGATGGTTGCGCAACGCACCACGGGCTACCTGGTGGGTGGGATCAGCCCGCTCGGGCAGAAAAAACGTTTGCCGACGCTGATTGATGCCCCTTCACAGGAATTTGACACCATCTTTATATCCGGAGGCAAACGCGGGCTGGATATTGAGCTGGCCGCGGGCGATCTGGCGAAAATGCTGGACGCAAAGTTTGCGGATATTGCGCGCCGGGATTGAGAAATTTGCCGGGTGGCGGCTTCGAGGTAAAAGCAAAACGGTAACAGGCGTTACCGTTTTTTGTGTTCGCGCCCTCTCCCGATGGGAGAGGGTTGGGGTGAGGGCATCAGGCCGCACAACACTACTGCCAGCTCACCTCACCTTTCGGCTCATACGCATTCACGTCTATCGGTGAATTCTGCTCGATGAACTGCTTCAGCACTTCCGCATCAATAAAGCCGGTATTCACGTAGCCCGGTTTATTATCAATATGCGGATAACCGTCGCCGCCAGTGGCGTTAAAACTCAGAGTCGCCAGACGGTAGGTTTTGCCAGGATCGACCGGTTCACCTTTAATCTTAAGATCGTTAAGCTTGCCGTCTTTCGCCACAAAGCTGACGTTGGCAAACTGCGGATAGGCCCCGGAATCCGGTTTCATCTGCGCCACGGCGGTCAGATAGTCAATGACCTCTTTCCCGCTCATATCGGCATAGACCACCACGTTACCGAACGGCTGCACCTTCAGGACGTCTTTATAGGTGATGTTGCCACCTTCGATAGAGTCACGAATGCCGCCGCCGCTCATCACGCCGAAGTCAGCGCCGGTACGCGCCATTTGCGCCGCCAGTACCAGGTGACCCATGTTGGTCTGCACGAAGCGAACTTTACTGCGGTCCCCTTCCAGACGCCCGTTCAGCGTGCCGATTTTCACATCCAGCTGCGCCTTACCTTTGTTCTGGAACGGCGTCAGCAGGGAGAGCATTTGCTGGTTTTCGGCGATCTCTGGCGTGTAAAGTACGCGCTCACTTTTCCCGTCCGGGTAGGTAACCTTTTTCTTCAGGTTGACCGGAATGAGCTGATAATGCACCAGCTTCATCTCACCGTTACGGAACTCGAAGTCCGCCCGGCCCACGTATTTGCCCCACTCGTGCGCCTGCACAATCCAGATACCGTTCTGACGGTCTGGCGCGCACGGCGTACCCGGCACGTAATCCACCTGCTTTTTGTTCTCCGAGGCCATACACACCGGATCTTGTGAGTGACCACCCACAATCATCGCCAGCGAGCCCGCTGGCAGGCTGCGCGCCATCTCCACGTCACCCGGTGCGTTCGAGCCGTGCTCACCGTTATCGTAGTGCCCCATGTGGGTGGTGGCGATAATCACGTCCGGCTTTTCGTTTTGCTGCAGCTCCTGAATCACCAGCTTCGCTTCGTCTGCCGGTTTGCGGAATTCGATATCGGTAAAGAACTCCGGGTTGCCAATTTTCGCCGTATCGTCGGTGGTTAAGCCAATGACCGCGATCTTCAGATCCTGACGCTTAAACAGCGCCCAGGGCTTAAACAGGCGCTCGCCGGTACTTTTCTGGTAAATATTGGCGGAAAGGAAGGGGAATTTGGCCCATTTTTCCTGCTGACGCAGCACGCTCAGCGGGTTATCAAACTCGTGGTTACCGACGGCCATCGCGTCGTAGCCAATCAGATTCATGCCGCGGAAATCGGGCTCGGCATCCTGTAAATCAGATTCCGGCACGCCGGTATTGATATCGCCTCCTGACAGTAACAGCACGCTGCCGCCCTGGGCTGCCACCTCTTTACGAATGCCGTCCACCAGCGTTTTTTGCGCCGACAGACCATATTCGCCGTATTCACTGCGCCAGAAATGACCGTGGTGATCGTTGGTATGCAGAATGGTGATTTTATAGGTTTTGTCTTTTTCATACGCCTGCGCGGGCAGGCTTACCAGACCCCAGGCGGCAATCAGCGCCAGCGCGACGCCCCGCTTCATTAACTTCATCTTCTCTCTCCCTGACCAATAGACAAAGGCAGAAATTACAGTGACTAATAAGAATAGACAAATAAGTTTTCAGAATTGCGACTTTCTTCAAAGGTCCCGGGCGAGTATGTTAGTCGGATAATAATTACACCCTGCATCGCTAATAACTCAAGACGTGGTAATTCTCTCTATGGCAATCAGTGAATCAACCCAGCCCGTTCCGGGCGCGCCGGCGTCGCGCACCTCCTTTAAAGTATTAGGCGCAATCAGTCTCTCGCATCTGCTCAACGACATGATCCAGTCGTTAATTCTGGCCATTTATCCGCTGCTGCAGTCCGAGTTCTCCCTCACCTTCGTGCAGATCGGGATGATCACCCTGACCTTCCAGCTGGCTTCTTCACTGCTGCAGCCGGTGGTGGGCTACTGGACGGACAAATACCCAATGCCGTGGTCGCTGCCGATCGGCATGTGCTTTACCCTAAGCGGGCTGGTGCTGCTGGCCATGGCCGGAAGCTTTGAAGCCGTGCTGATTGCCGCCGCGCTGGTAGGTACCGGCTCGTCCGTTTTCCATCCAGAGTCCTCGCGCGTGGCGCGTATGGCCTCCGGGGGGCGTCACGGTCTGGCGCAGTCTCTCTTTCAGGTGGGCGGCAACTTTGGTAGCTCCCTCGGCCCATTGCTGGCCGCGGTGATTATTGCCCCTTACGGTAAAGGCAACGTGGCCTGGTTCGTCCTGGCCGCACTGCTGGCGATTATTGTGCTGGCGCAGATCAGCCGCTGGTATGCTGCTCAGCATCGGGTGAATAAAGGAAAACCTAAAGCGAAGGTTATCAATCCCCTTCCTCGCAATAAGGTTATCCTGGCGGTGGCCGTCCTGCTGATCCTGATTTTCTCGAAATACTTCTATATGGCGAGCATCAGCAGCTATTACACCTTTTATCTGATGCAAAAATTCGGATTATCGGTACAAAACGCGCAGATCCATCTGTTTGCCTTCCTGTTCGCCGTCGCCGCCGGCACGGTCATTGGCGGGCCTGTAGGGGATAAGATTGGGCGTAAATATGTTATTTGGGGCTCTATCCTCGGCGTAGCGCCCTTTACCCTCATTTTGCCGTACGCCAGCCTTGAATGGACGGGGATTTTAACCGTGATCATTGGTTTTATCCTCGCCTCCGCGTTTTCCGCCATTCTGGTCTATGCCCAGGAGCTGCTGCCAGGACGTATCGGTATGGTTTCCGGACTCTTTTTCGGTTTCGCCTTCGGTATGGGAGGCCTTGGCGCGGCGGTATTGGGGATGGTTGCGGATCACACCAGCATCTTCTTGGTTTATAAAATCTGCGCTTTCCTGCCACTCCTTGGGATGTTGACCATATTCCTGCCTGATAACCGCCACAAAGCGTAAATAAGGGGTAGCCAAAGTTTGTCTTTGGCTACCTGTCCCCCTGATGCCATAAGGGTTTCCTCTACTTCCCCTCAATGAATTTAGCAAAATGCGCTTTTTATGGTGTTTATTGCTGTTTTATTCAAACTTCAACAATTATTCATAAACATAAGGGTAAAAATTGTCATAAACTATTACTCGGTTTTTGGTTTTTCACCAAAAAGGATCACCCACAACGAAAGGAGACGGAATGCACCACGCCACACCGCTTATCACCACCATTGTTGGTGGACTTGTGCTCGCTTTTATCCTCGGCATGATTGCCAATAAACTGCGTATTTCTCCTCTTGTCGGCTATCTGCTAGCGGGCGTCCTGGCCGGGCCGTTTACGCCAGGGTTCGTGGCGGATACCAAACTGGCCCCTGAGCTGGCGGAATTGGGCGTGATTCTGCTGATGTTTGGCGTCGGTCTGCATTTTTCCCTGAAGGATTTGATGGCGGTAAAGTCGATTGCCATACCGGGAGCGATCGCCCAGATAGGGGTGGCGACGCTGCTGGGGATGGCACTGTCGGCTGTGCTGGGCTGGTCGTTGATGACCGGCATCGTATTTGGGCTGTGTCTCTCGACCGCCAGTACCGTGGTGCTGCTGCGTGCGCTTGAAGAGAGACAGCTGATAGACAGCCAGCGTGGGCAAATCGCAATAGGCTGGCTGATTGTTGAAGACCTGGTGATGGTCCTGACGCTGGTGCTGCTGCCTGCCGTGGCTGGCATGCTGGAAAAAGACAATATCGGCTTCGCGTCACTGGCGCTGGATATGAGTATCACCATCGGGAAAGTGGTGGCGTTTATCGCCATCATGATGCTGGTGGGCCGCCGTCTGGTCCCCTGGATCATGTCCCGCAGCGCGGCAACGGGCTCACGCGAGCTGTTTACCCTCTCCGTGCTGGCGCTGGCGCTGGGCATTGCTTTTGGTGCCGTTGAGCTGTTTGACGTCTCCTTTGCCCTGGGCGCCTTCTTCGCCGGGATGGTGCTGAACGAATCCGAGCTGAGCCATCGCGCGGCGCACGATACCCTGCCGCTGCGCGACGCCTTCGCCGTGCTGTTCTTCGTCTCCGTCGGGATGTTGTTTGACCCGCTTATTCTGATCCAGCAGCCGCTGGCCGTGCTGGGCACGCTGGCGATCATCATCTTTGGTAAGTCCCTCGCCGCCTTCTTCCTGGTGCGGATGTTTGGCCACTCGCCGCGTACGGCACTGACCATCGCCGCCAGCCTGGCGCAGATTGGCGAGTTCGCCTTTATTCTCGCCGGTCTGGGCATGGCCCTGAATCTGCTGCCGCAGGCCGGGCAAAACCTGGTGCTGGCAGGCGCGATCCTGTCGATTATGCTGAACCCGGTGCTGTTTGCCCTGCTGGAAAAATATCTCGATAAAACCGAAACTCTGGAAGAGCAGACCCTCGAAGAGGCCATCGAAGAAGAGAAGCAGATCCCGGTGGATATTTGCAACCACGCCCTGCTGGTTGGCTTTGGCCGCGTGGGCAGCCTGCTTGGCGAGAAGCTGATGGCGCAGGGCATTCCGCTGGTGGTGATTGAGACCTCACGCACCCGCGTCGACGAGCTGCGCGAGCGCGGCATTCGGGCGGTGCTGGGCAATGCGGCGAACGAAGAGATCATGAACCTGGCGCATCTGGACTGCGCCCGCTGGTTGCTGCTGACCATACCCAACGGCTATGAAGCGGGCGAGATTGTGGCTTCCGCGCGCGAGAAGTGCCCCAATATCGAGATTATCGCCCGGGCGCATTATGACGACGAGGTGGAATATATCACCGAGCGCGGCGCGAATAAGGTGGTGATGGGCGAACGCGAGATTGCGAATACGATGCTGACGCTGCTGGAGAAACCGCCGGTTGAAGAAGGGGTGACGGGTTAAGTGTTGTGCGGCCAGGTCCCCTCACCCAACCCTCTCCCCATAGGGGAGAGGGTGTTCGAGTTCCCTCTCCCCTATGGGGAGAGGGTTAGGGTGAGGGGTTTCTTTTACCTGTCCCAGTACGCCTCTTCGAGGCTGTCTTCCCGTTCCGGCAGGCCGCGCGTTAAGCGCGGCGAGTGCTGGTTCAGCACCTGATAACTGACGCGATTCGCGTATTTACACACCTGCGCCAGCGACGAGTAGGTCAGCCAGTTGAATTTATGTTTGCTGGAATTGGGTACGTTGGTTTTGTGATAAGCATTGGCGGTAATGTCATGCAGCAGTGCCGCCAGCGCGCCGTCGCCCGCGCCGTTGGTGTTCATGATCTTCTCCGGTCCGCCCATATAGGGCGCGATGTGAGAGTAGATCCGCAGTGGGTTAATGCAATCTTTGTAACGCATGCCGCGGCTGAACTCATACTGGTTAAACTCGGCAATCGCCCCCGGCAGCAGCGGATGCTGGGTTTTGCGTTTACTCTCTTCTTCCGTGAAGCCCGCCATATACAACCCGACAGGACCGGCGGTGCAGAGCACCAGGTCCACCCAGTCCAGCGCTTTATCAGACGCCAGCAGCGGATCGCTTTCACCGGTCAGCGCTTCGGCCTCTTCTTCGTTCATCGCCAGAATCGAAACGTGCTCTTTCAGGAACGCCTGCCACCACTCCGGGTTATCGGCAATCACGAATTTGGTGCCCAGCGTTAACACTACCGGCACATCGTACTTTTTGGCGTACTCAATGGCTTTCATGGTGGCTTCCGGCATCGGCTCTCCCGGCTTGCAGCGCACCAGATAGGAGGTCAGTACCAGCGCCGACGCGCCCGCGATCACCTCTTCAGGAATGCTTTCCGCGCGCAGCTTATTCATGTGGCCCGGGCTGATGGCAAAGGTACGTTCACCGGATTCGCCGATCAGCGTAAAGCAGCGGCCAATCGGCCCGTCAACGCCCTGGAGATAGTTCAGATCGGTGCGGCTGGAGGTGTTGCACAGATAACGGTAGGCGTAACCACCGATTTCGATATTGCTGCACATGACGCCGAGCAGGACAGAGCGGTCGTCAGCCAGCACGGAGTAGTTGTGCATAGTATTCCCGATGGTGCCACCGGCGAACTGATGGGTAATCAGGTTTTCGCGCACCAGCTCCTGGTACAGCGCTTCGGCCACGTCATCTTCAATCACCAGCGAGTGACCGGCGCTCAGACCATAACGGGCGACAAACTCATCATCCACTTTCGCTTCAATGTCCACCAGCGTCTGGTCGATACCGACGACCCAGGCCGCGCTGGTTTCATTTTCAGGCTGGATTTGCTGCAGGAGCGGATCGCGGGCATCGACGGGAAAGTAGTGTTTGGATTTGCGTTTACCGGGAAATTTCATGGTCTGAACTGTACGAAGAATATGGGCCGGGAATGGTAGCACAAACCCGGCCCGGAGTGCGATCAGCGGCTGTTCGTCACCAGCGAGACCATCATGTCGATATGTTCTGGCGAATCGTTAAGCGCCGGAATGTACTCGTACTTTTCACCGCCAGCTTCAAGGAAAAACTCCCGGTTTTGCACCGCGATCTCCTCCAGCGTTTCCAGGCAGTCAGCCGAGAAACCCGGCGACATCACCTGAACATGCTTCACGCCCTTCTCACCGAGCATTTTGAGGGTTTCATCGGTGTACGGCGTCAGCCACGGCTCGCGGCCGAAGCGCGACTGGAAGGTCATCATCACCTTCTCCGGCGGCAGGCCAAGGGCGGAGACCAGTTCGCGGGTGGTATCGCGACAGCGCTGCGGGTAATCATCCCCTTCGTTGGCGAAACGCTGCGGGATGCCGTGATAGGAGAGCAGCAGCAGATCCGGCTCGCCGTGTTTTTCAAACGACGCGCGCGCGCTGTTGGCAAGCGCCTTGATGTACAGCTCGTTATCCGCATAGTCGCGAATAAAGGTCACGCCCGGAATGCGGCGGCGGGTCGCCAGAATGCGGGCCAGCTCGTCCCAGACGGCGGCTACCGTCGAGCAGGAGTACTGCGGATAGAGCGCCAGCACCACGATATGGTCCACGCCCTGCGCCAGCAGCGAGTCCACCGCGCTTTCCAGGGACGGTTTGCCGTAGCTCATGCCGAGCGCGACGGGCATCTCCGGCAGGCGGGCAGCCAGCGCTTTTTCCTGGCGACGGCTGTAAACCATCAGCGGCGAGCCCTCTTCCATCCACACGGACTGATAGAGTTTGGCGACGCGCGGAGAACGGATCGGCAGAATGACGCCACGCAGCAGCGGCCACCACAGCAGTCGCGGAAAATCCACGACGCGCGTGTCGCTTAAAAATTGTCGCAGGTAGCGTTTTACCGCGTCTGATGTAGGTGCTTCTGGAGTACCCAGATTGGCAAGCAGGATGCCGGTTTTCGCCTGACTCATTCACGCCTCTTAACCATTTGAATGGTTGTCAATTGTAGCGGAAATGCGTTTAAACGAAACCCATTGCTGTAATAGGTAAGATGAGAATTTTTCTCACCCGGTGGCCCGGGTGAGAGAGATGCGATTAGCCGAGGATTTTTTCCAGCTCAGCACGCACGTCAGCCACGGCTTTGGTGCCGTCAACTTTCGCGTATTTGGTGTTACCCGCCTGCGCTTCTTTGGTGTAGTAGCCGATCAGCGGCGCAGTCATCTGATGGTATTCCACCAGGCGCTTACGCACGGTCTCTTCCTGATCGTCTTTACGGGTGGTCAGCTCTTCGCCGGTCACGTCATCTTTGCCTTCAACCTTAGGTGGGTTGAATTTGATGTGGTAAACGCGGCCAGACGCAGCGTGTACGCGACGGCCAACGATACGATCAACGATCAGCTCGTCCGGTACGTCGAACTCCAGAACGTAGTCCACGTTGATGCCCGCTTCTTTCATGGCGTCAGCCTGAGGAATGGTGCGTGGGAAACCGTCCAGCAGGAAACCGTTACGGCAGTCTTCCTGAGCAATGCGCTCTTTGACCAGAGCAATAACCAGCTCGTCAGTCACCAGCTTGCCTGCGTCCATGATGTCTTTCGCTTGTTTACCCAGCTCGGAGCCAGATTTTACAGCGGCGCGCAGCATATCACCGGTGGAGATTTGCGGAATACCGTATTTCTCCATGATGAACTGAGCCTGAGTTCCTTTACCCGCGCCCGGAGCGCCAAGCAGAATAATACGCATTGCGAAAATCCCCTCAAAAGTCGATTCAATTTTTCAAAAGCGCTAAACAATACCACCAGAACGAGTGCGGCTCAAGGAAGGCGGGAAGGCTGAAACGGTTAATGGGGGGAGATAATTTGGGATAGTGCGAGAATGCCCCCTCACCCTAACCCTCTCCCCAAAGGGGAGAGGGGACGATTATACCCTCTCCCCTTTGGGGAGAGGGCCAGGGTGAGGGGCAGGTGTTTAATTACGCCAGCAGCAGCGCATTCACACGTTTAATGAACAGGTTAGGATCTTCCAGCGTGCCGCGTTCGGCCAGCAGAGACTGGTCCAGCAGCAGCTCAACCCACTCAGCAAAGCGGGCTTCGTCCTGGGTGTCCGCCGCGCGTTTCACCAGAGGATGATCCGGGTTCAGCTCGAAAATATATTTCACTTCCGGCACCGCCTGGCCCGCAGCCGCGAACAGCTTCGCCATCTGGGTGCTCATTTCATCGGCATCGGTGGTGACAATGGCCGGAGTGTCGGTCAGACGGTGAGTGAAACGCACCTCTTTTACGCGCTCGCCCAGCAGCGTTTTCACGCGCTCAATGAACGGCTCAAGCGCCTTCTCGGCTTCTTTCGCATTTTCATCCACTTCATCTGCCAGCTTGTCGATGGACTCGTCTGCCTTCGCAACAGACTGGAACGCCTTACCGTCGAACTCGGTCAGGTAGTTCATCATCCATTCGTCAATGCGGTCGGACAGCAGCAGTACTTCGATACCTTTCTTGCGCAACAGCTCCAGGTGCGGGCTGCTCTTCGCTGCGGCGTAGCTATCGGCGGTGATGTAGTAAATCTTCTCCTGCCCTTCTTTCATGCGGGAGATGTACTCTTCCAGCGACACGGTCTGCGCGGAGGAGTCGGTATGCGTAGAGGCAAAGCGCAGCAGTTTAGCGATGGTTTCAACGTTCGCCATGTCTTCAGCCGGGCCTTCTTTCAGCACCAGACCGAACTGTTTCCAGAAGGTCTGATATTTTTCCGCATCGTCTTTCGCCAGTTTTTCCAGCATCTGCAGCGCACGTTTGGTCAGGGCGTTGCGCAAGTTACGGGTGACGGTGCTGTCCTGCAGAATTTCACGGGAGACGTTCAGCGGCAGATCGTTGGAATCTATCAGGCCGCGCACAAAGCGCAGGTAGTTCGGCATGAACTGCTCGGCGTCGTCCATGATGAAGACGCGCTGCACGTACAGCTTCAGGCCATGCTTGTGATCGCGGTTCCACATGTCCCACGGCGCCTGCGCCGGGATGTACAGCAGGCTGGTGTACTCCTGCTTACCTTCCACGCGGTTGTGGCTCCAGGTCAGCGGGTCGGTAAAGTCGTGGGCGATGTGCTTGTAGAACTCGTTGTACTCGTCGTCCTTGATTTCAGCCTTGTTGCGCGTCCACAGCGCCTGCGCCTTGTTGATTTTCTCCCAGGAAACGATGGTTTCACCGTCTTTCTCTTCCTGTTTTTCAATCTCAACCGGCAGCGCGATGTGATCGGAGTACTTGCTGATGATGGAACGTACGCGCCAGTCGTTCAGGAAATCATCTTCCCCTTCACGCAGGTGCAGGGTGATTTCGGTCCCGCGGTCCGCTTTGGTGATGTCATCAACGGTGTATTCACCTTCACCTTTCGATTCCCACAGCACGCCATTCTCCGCGCTGTCGCCCGCCGCGCGGGTGCGCACGGTGACTTTGTCCGCCACGATGAACGCCGAGTAGAAACCCACACCGAACTGACCGATCAGCTGGCTGTCTTTCGCCTGGTCAGAGCCCATGGACTCGAGGAACGCTTTGGTGCCGGATTTGGCGATGGTCCCGAGGTGGTCGATCACCTCGTCGCGGTTCATCCCGATGCCGTTATCGGCGATGGTCAGAGTGCGGTTCTCTTTATTGAAAGAGACGCGCACGCGCAGCTCACCGTCGCCTTCGTACAGATCCGGGTTAGACAGCGCGCGGAAGCGCAGCTTGTCCGCCGCATCGGAGGCGTTGGAAATCAGCTCACGCAGAAAAATTTCTTTGTTGGAATACAGGGAATGGATCATCAGGTGCAGAAGCTGTTTTACTTCTGACTGGAAACCGCGGGTTTCTTGTCCTTTCATCTATGTCGACCTCAACAATGCCATTTAATGGGGTTTTAAAACGTTGAGGGAGAGATGGGGATAAGGGGGGAAATTTTCAAGCGAAGGCGGCAAACGCCACCTCCGTTTGGTCAGAAAATAATCTTGTGACGTCCTGCCAGAGAGTGGGACAGCGTAGTGCCGTCCACCATCTCCAGCTCGCCGCCGACCGGCACGCCGTGAGCGATGCGGCTGGCGTCAACGCCATACTGCGCGCACAGCTCGGCGATGTAGTTGGCAGTAGCTTCTCCTTCCACCGTGGGGTTGGTGGCGAGGATCACCTCTTTGATCGTTTCGGACTCAAGACGCTGTTCAAGGCGGTCAAGACCGATATCGTCCGGGCCAATACCGTCCAGCGGGGAGAGATGCCCCATCAGCACGAAATAGCGGCCAGAAAACTGCCCGGTTTGTTCGATGGCGTAGATGTCCGCCGGACTCTCCACCACGCAAATCTGACCGTTTTCCTGACGACGCGGGTTCGTGCAGATGTTACAAACATCCTGCTCGGTAAAGGTACGGCAATCCGCACAGTGACCAATTTCTGACATGGCGCGGGTTAAAGCCTGCGCCAGGCGCATCCCGCCGCTGCGGTCGCGCTGCAATAGCGTAAACGCCATGCGCTGCGCTGACTTCGGGCCAACGCCCGGCAGGCAGCGCAGTGCTTCCATTAACTGCGTGAGCAGCGGACTGGTTTGCATCAGAATGGCATCTTGAAGCCAGGCGGCAGTTGCATACCGCTGGAAACGGAGGCCATTTTCTCTTTCTGAGTTTCGTCGATACGGCGCGCAGCATCGTTAAACGCGGCAGCAACCAGATCTTCCAGCATCTCTTTGTCGTCTTCGAGCAGGCTCGGGTCGATTTCAACGCGACGGCAGTTGTGCGCACCGTTGATGGTCACTTTGACCAGACCGGCACCGGATTCACCCGTGACTTCCAGCTGAGCGATCTCTTCCTGCATCTTCTGCATTTTTTCCTGCATCTGCTGAGCCTGCTTCATCAGGCCACCCAGACCGCCTTTTCCACCAAACATAGGCTTCTCTCTTCTTTCACGTTTAAGGATTACAACCGTAAGTCAGACTCACGATCAAATGGGGCGAATACTCTCTTCATCCAGATCGGCGTCGAAGAACCGGCGCAGGGTCTGAATGTTGTTATCCGCAATAATCGCCTCGCGCGCCTGCGCGAGCTTCTCTTCATAAATGGCCTGGCGCCACTCCAGCGGCGTTTTCACCGCCGGATTATCATCTTCAATGATAGTCAATTCAACCGGTGAACCCTGTAAAGCGGCCAGCGCCTCGGCCAGCGCCTTTTGCGCACCGGGTGAATTCAGGTGGCGTTGACCCGGACGCAGGTGCAAACGCACCTGATTGCCGTCCTGCTCTTTCCAGGCATTCAGCGCGACCTGCTCGACCAGCTTCGGCAACCGGAGCTGGCTGACCTCAGCGGCCCAGGCGTCGCGCGCAATAGCCTCTTCGGCAAGCTTCGCGGCCAGCTCCGGCGTTTTTTCATGCTCCAGCGCCTTTTTCAGCGCTTTTGGCGTGGCAACCACTTCCTTGACCGTTTCGACAACGGTGGTCGCCTTCCAGCGGTAAGCCTCTTCTTTCACCGGGGCTTTCTGCTCGAGCGCGGACGGTGCCGGACGCGACTGTACGCGCTCCGTTACCGAGGCCAGTCGTTCAAGCGCGGCGTTGTTCACCGGCCGCGCTCTTCCTGGCGCTGCCGGTTCACTCTTTTTTGGTTTGGTTACTCCCTGGGCACGCTGCAGTTGGCTGCGTGCGGCAAGCACCGAACTGGTGGCATCCGACAGCGGCACGTTCTGCGCCGGCGGTGTCGGCTGCGGCGGTACCTGCTGCGGCGACATCACCGCCGTTGGGGCGACCGGGGCGAAAGACTGCCGTGGCACCTCTGGCTCCGGCAGCGGCATGCGCGGGTGGAACGCCAGCGCGCGCAGCAGCGTCATTTCAACGCCCATCCTCGGGTCCGGCGCGAACGGTAACTCTTTACGGCCAATCAGCAGCGTCTGGTAGTAGAGCTGCACGTCGGCAGGCGGCACGGTGCGGGCTAGTTCACGCATCCGCTGTTCAATGGCGGCCATATCCGCACCAATGGCCGACGGAGAAAGCTGCAGCATTGCCACGCGGTGCAGCAGGCTAAGCATCTCAACCAGCAGCCCTTCCCATTCAATACCCCGTGCGGCTGCCGCATTCACCAGCGACATTACGCGTTCACCGTTGGCGGCAATCATCGCCTCAATAAGCGAAAGCGCCTGATCGTCATCCAGCGTACCGAGCATGGTGCTGACCGCGTCAGTCGAGAGCTTGCCGTCACCGCTGGCAATCGCCTGGTCGGTGAGGCTTAACGCATCACGCAGGCTGCCGTCTGCGGCGCGGGCCAGCAGTTGCAGGGCGCGCGGTTCGTGGACAATCTTCTCTTCGTCAAGAATGTGCTCAAGCTGCGTGCGGATCTGCTCAACGTCCAGCGCCTTCAGATGGAACTGCAGGCAGCGGGATAAGATGGTGACCGGCAGCTTTTGCGGATCGGTGGTCGCCAGCAGGAATTTCACGTGCGCAGGCGGCTCTTCCAGCGTTTTCAGCAGGGCGTTGAAGCTGTGGCGGGACAGCATGTGCACTTCATCGATCAGGTAGACCTTGAAGCGGCCGCGCGCCGGGGCATACTGGACGTTGTCCAGCAGGTCGCGGGTATCCTCAACTTTGGTGCGTGAGGCGGCGTCGATCTCGATCAGATCGACAAAACGCCCCTGCTCGATCTCCCGGCAGTTATCACACACGCCGCAGGGGGTGGCAGTGATCCCGGTTTCGCAGTTGAGACCTTTTGCCAGCAAACGGGCAATAGAGGTCTTACCGACGCCGCGGGTGCCGGAGAAAAGATAAGCGTGATGGATGCGACCTAGCGACAAGCCGTTCGCCAGGGCCGTCAGCACATGCTCCTGACCGACAACGTCAGCAAAGGTTTGTGGTCGCCATTTACGGGCTAACACCTGATAACTCATGGGCAGGCTCTGCAACGCTGGAAGGTGAATTTATGGAGGGGAATGCTATCACAACCTCACCCATTGAGCGAGGTTGTGAAAACCGGGATTAATGACCCGGGAAAGGCACCAGGCTGTAGCTGGTAATGCCCTGTTTTTCCAGGCGCTGCTCACCGCCGAGATCGAACAGGTTGATGATGAAGGCCGCGTCGGTCACTTCGCCACCCAGACGACGAATCAGCTTCACCGTTGCTTCGATAGTGCCGCCGGTTGCCAGCAGGTCGTCAACCACCAGCACTTTGTCGCCAGGCTTGATCGCATCAACGTGGATCTCCAGCTGATCGGTGCCGTACTCCAGCTCATAGCTCTCGGCGATGGTTTCACGCGGCAGCTTGCGCGGTTTACGCACTGGCACAAACCCAACGCCCATCGCCAGCGCAACCGGTGCGCCAAACAGGAAGCCGCGGGCTTCAGTACCTACTACTTTGGTGATCCCGGCGTTTTTATAACGCTCGACCAGCAGTTCAATGCTGAGCGCGTACGCTTTCGGGTCTTCCAGCAAGCTGGTGACATCACGGAAAAGAATGCCAGGTTTTGGGTAGTCCTGGATGCTTTTGATGCTGTTTTTCAGATATTCAAGCTGCTGTGCAGTTGCGGTCATCGGTTTTGCCTAAATGAAACAGTGTTACTCACGGCGCGCAACGAGTCGGCCAAGGCAACAATTGTTTAACCTTTGACCAGGCGCACCTGTGCTCGAAAACGGTCGAATTTACTGGCTGCGCGTGATAATTGCAACAGCCATGATGAGGCTTCAGTGCTTTTGTTGCTTTTCATCAACCACGGGGATCCGCCACATGAAGATGAGCAGACAGGTGAGTATGACCAGCAACAGGATCCGCACCCACAGCATTTTCACCAGCCATAATGACATCGCGAAGGTGATGAGGATCACCGCAATCGCGCGCGGCTTCGCACCGGGCGGCATGGCCCGGTGTTTTTGCCAGTGCCGCAAATAGCCACCAAACCACGAGCGATACAGCAGCCAGTGGTGAAAACGCGGTGACGAGCGGGCGAAGCACCAGGCCGCCAGCAGGATAAACGGCGTGGTCGGCAGCAGGGGTAAAACCACACCCAGCGTGCCAAGCACTACCGCGAGCCAGCCAATGATGATTAAAATAGTACGCTGCATAATGCGAATCGTTATCAAACTGAACGGCTACTTTACCATTGGAGAGCGCCTTGAAAACAGCCTTGCTTCTGGAGATGCTGCAAAAACAGCTGAGCGCCCTGCGAGCCGAGGCCAGCCCTCTGCTGGGGCACGCCACGCTGAAGCCGCGCTTCGACCGGCAGCTTTTTCGTACCCGCAGCACGGTAATCGAGGAGTATATTGCGGAAGCGCAGACGAATCTCGACGAGCTGCGCCATGCCGCTGAGCGTGAACAGCCTGAACAGGTGGCATGGCTCGCTGAGCATCTCACTGAGCAGATTACCGCCCTGCACCGCGAAATTGCCGCCTGGCCGCTGCGCGCCTGGGACAGCGCCTCGCCGGGGCTCGGCAAATGGCAGCGAAAGCGGCTGGAAAATCAGGAGTTTGAACGCCGGCTGTTTGAGATGAAGCGCGAACGCGAAGTGCGGCTGAACAACAGCGAAACGCTGGAAGAGCAGCAGCTATTGATGCGCGAGATTGGCGCGCTGGAAGGTCGCATCGTCCGCTGCCGTCAGGCGCTGGAGGAGATTGAGCGCGTCATTGAACGTTTGACCCGTTAACAGGAGCCATACTTATGTCACTGGAAAATGCACCCGATGAGGTCAAACTGGCCGTCGATTTGATTATGCTGCTGGAGAATCATGAGATCCCCGCAGAAACGGTACTGAAGGCGCTGGAGATTGTGCGTCGGGATTTTGAGGGAAAACTTTCCCCTCACCCTACCCTCTCCCCAGAGGAGAGAGGGTAAAAGCAGCCCGCACCTGATTATTCCCTCTCCCTTCAAGGGAGAGGGTTAGGATGAGAGTCGTCCCCCTTAATCTCGCGCTTCACTTCCGTATGCTCATCACCTTTTTCATTACGCAGGTGAACCTCAAGCTGGTTGAAGGCGATATTAATATCGTTTTCACGACACAGGCGATCGATAGAACGGTTCAGCTCATCCACCGTGTAGCTGCGGTCACGCAGTTCACGCACGTATAAACGCAGCTCGTGATCCAGCGTGCTCGGCCCAAAGGTGGTGAAGAACACCGCCGGGGCCGGATCGTGCATCACTTTCGGATGTTCCGAAGCCGCCTTGAGCAGCACCTCTTTCACCTTCTCCAGATCCGATCCATACGCCACGCCCAGGCGGATCACCACGCGCGTCACCGTGTCGGAGAGCGACCAGTTGATCAGACGCTCGGTCACAAACGCTTTGTTCGGGATGATCACCTCTTTACGATCGAAGTCGGTGATGGTGGTAGCACGAATACGGATCTTGCTGACCGTACCGGAGAAAGTGCCGATGGTGACGGTATCGCCGATACGCACCGGACGTTCGAACAGGATAATCAGGCCAGAGACAAAGTTACCGAAGATCTCCTGCAGACCAAAACCCAGACCGACCGAGAGCGCGGCCGCCAGCCACTGCAGTTTGTCCCACGACACGCCAAGCGAGCCAAAGACCGTCATCGCCCCCACAATAATGATGACGTAGTTGAGGATCGTGGTAATGGCGTACGAGGCCCCCTGGCGCAGGTTCAGACGCGACAGAACCAGCACTTCCAGCAGGCCCGGCAGGTTGCGAATCAGCGCCCAGGCCACGACCGACGAGACCAGAGCAAACAGCAGGCTACCCATGGTCACGCTTTTCATGACCGCCGCACCGGCTTCGGTTCCGTTGTATTGCCAGAGGGTAATACTGTCGAGATAGGCGAAAACGGTAATAAGATCGGACCAGATTGCCCAGAACATCACGGCGAACAGCGCGATCATCACCAGCATGGTGATACGCAGCGTCTGCTGGTTAACCTGCTCCAGCGCGATGGTCGGCTCTTCCTGTGGCTCAGCCCCTTCGGCCCCCTCTTTCACCTGATGCTGACGACGCGCGATGGCGCGGCGATAGGCAATGCGACGGGCCGCTACGCTCAGGCCGCGCAGCACGGTCTGGTAGAGCAGGTTCCAGACGATCACCAGATAGACCGTTTCAATCCAGCGTCCGGACAGGCGCAGCGTGGTATAGAAGTAGCCCGTCGCCGTAAGCACCATCAGCGCCAGCGGAATGATCGCCAGCACCGTCACGGTGGCCAGACGAATATTGTGGGACTCTTTATCACGCCAGCTGTCGCGGCACATCGGCCACATCAGGATAGCAATCAGCAGCAGGTTCAGCAGGATGACCAGCTGGCCCAGCACATCATCCATCAGATGCAGCGGGGAAAGTTCAGAGACAACCGACCAGAAGTGCAGCGGCAGGAGCGCCAGGCTGATGCGCACAATCTGACGACGCCAGTGGCTGGTCAGCTGGGCAGGCATGTTGAAATGACGCACGGCCACGCCGTCTTTTTCCAGCACCTTCCAGCACACGCCGAACACCAGCCAGAACAGCGCCAGTTTTTTACTGAACGCCCACAGCAGATCGCTAACGTTAAGCTGCATGGTGAGCAGGATCAGGCCCACCGCCAGAATAATCAGGCATACCGGCAGGGCACGAATGAGGTCGATCAGAATCGCTTTTGGCGTATGCAGCTGGCTATCGTTTCGCAGTTGCCCCACTTCAGACGCCAGTTTGGCCTGGTATTTTTTCAGCCAGCCCAGACGCCAGCGAATCAGGCCCGCGATCAGTAGCAACGGTAACCCCGCCAGGAAGGCAATCATCACCGCAGGCCAGGCTTTCTCCCAGTTCACGGTGATTTTCATGCTCTTGATCTGCGTTTTCAGCGTCTCCGGGAAGGATTTCACCCAGTCCCAGTCCATCGGTTTGTTGCTGTTTACCCAGAAAATCTGCTGGGTCAGGATCTCCTGCAGGCTTTTCGAGACGCTCACCAGCTGCTGCTGGTTGATTTGCAGGTTAATGGCCATCATCAGCTGGTTGCCCAGCTGTTTGTTGAGCTGGTCCAGCAGCTCGCGACGCATATCAACAACCTGGAGCAGCGCATCGTGCACTTCCGGGTTCACGTCGCTGGAATGGCCCTCTTCAATTTTGGCGACAAAGGCATCGCTCTGGAACAGGGCATCGCGCTGCTGGTTAACGTCGAATTGTTCCAGACGTAAATCCGCAATGCGGTTGGTCATGTCCTCCAGCTCATCGGCGGACGGGAGCGTCTGCTGCTGCTGGTAGAGAATACGCGACAGCAGGAGGCTGCCTTTGAGGACCGCGATCTGCTCTTTGATATTGCGTTCCGCCTGCAGCGCACGATCCAGCCAGTTTTTAACTTTGATATTTTGCTGAACCAGCGAGTTGCCGTTTTCTGTCGCCAGTATCAGGCGCTGACTAAGCTGATGGTTAGCCTCAAGCTCCTGCTTCACCAGCGGGTTCGCCTGGATGCGGGCGGTTTCGTCAGGTGAGACGGCCTCCTGGGCGGTTTTTTCCGTCAGCGTCAGACGCTTGCTGTTAACCGCCTCCTGCAACAGCTGAAGCTGGTGTTCCAGGCGATTAATATTTGCGGTGACGTAATCACGCTGCTTCTGCAGCGTATCCTGCAGCACCGTGTTCCCTTCCAGGCTTTTACGCTGCTGTTCGATCTGCGCATTGAGCAACGTCTGCTGCACCAGCAGCAGGGTTTGCTGGGTCGGGCGCAGTGTGCCTTCCCCCACCGTCGTGCCATTCAGACGGTTGCGGATTTGCTGCAGCTGCTGAGACGCGGCGTACATCGCGTTTTGCACACGCTCGGGCTGGGTCTGCAGGGAGACCAGCTGGCTGTTATAGGTTGCGAGATCGGATTGCGCGGTTTGCAGGTCGTCGAGTAACTGTGCAACGCGCGATTCCAGCTGACGCAGGGAGAGCGTCGAGAGCGTTTTGCGCGTTTCGTCGTCGTTATCGACGTCACTCAGGGCATTCAGCGATTCCGTCGCTTTACGCATATTTTCAGGGGCCTGCGCCACCTTCTGACGAAGCTGGGCGGTTTCGGCTTTAACACGCTCAATTTTATCCAGCGTTTCCAGCGTTTCCGTCAAATCCTGCTGGGTAAGCTTATCCTGAGGCGAGAGGTCTTTCTGTTTGTTCAGGGTGTCGAGTTGCGACTGAACATCGGCACGCGAGGGGATATCATTGCTGTTATCGGCGCGGGCCCATGTCAGCGGCGCCGTAGCGAAGAAAAACAGCATCGCAAAGAGCAATGCAAAAACAGGATGTTGCGAGCGATTGATGGGCAGCATAATTGTGAATGATGTCAGAAGATGACCGAAAATAGTCCGGCGTGAAGAATATCACGCTCGCCTGAAGCAGAATAGCGCGAACGTTATCCTCTGAGATAAATCCTGGAAAGGCCTCAGGCAGTTAGCGGAGGCGCATCGCTGCGCAGCGTCGGACAGAGCTGTAGCATTTCCAGTAAAATCGCGACGTAGCTGCGGGCTTCCGCTTTGAGGTCAAAGGATTGCGGCGCAAAGAGCCAGTTTTCCATCAGACCGGAAATGTAGCTACGCATCAGGATAGCCGCCCGGCGGGTGAACAGATTGGCCGGTAACAGTTTTGCCTCCATGCACAGCCGCAGGTTGTGCTCAATACGGTCATAGCTCTCCAGGCTAAGGCTGCGCTGCGCCTGCTGCACCACCGCCATCTCGCCCACGAACTCGCATTTATGGAAGATAATTTCCATCATTAGCCTGCGACGTTCTTCAACTACCGTCGCTTCAAGGATATATACTAATATTTCTCTTAATACTGAGAGTGGATCGTCAGGGAATTTTGCCCGATACTCACTCTCGAGATCGCTAATGCTGGACTCTGAAAGCTCCCAGATTTCACTGAACAGATCTGACTTGTCTTTAAAATGCCAGTAAATCGCTCCCCGCGTCACACCGGCAGCCTGAGCAATTTGAGCCAGCGAGGTGGATGACACCCCCTGCTGGGAAAACAAACGTATTGCCACATCCAGAATGTGTTGTCGGGTTTCCAGCGCTTGTTGTTTGGTTTTTCGTGCCATAGGTGAGTGAATTTACAGGAGTCAGATTTACATACATTTGTGAATGTATGTACCATAGCATGACGATAATATAAACGCAGCAATGGGTTTTTGGACTCAGGACCATTGATCAATTTGAAATCGGACACTCGAGGTTTACATATGAACAAAAACAGAGGGTTAACGCCTCTGGCGGTCGTTCTGATGCTCTCAGGCAGCTTAGCGCTAACAGGATGTGACGACAAACCGGCTCAACAAGGAGCTCAGCAGGCGCCAGAAGTAGGCGTCGTGACGCTCAAATCTGAACCTCTACAAATCACCACCGAATTACCTGGCCGTACAAATGCTTACCGCATTGCGGAAGTGCGTCCTCAGGTTAGCGGCATTATCCTGAAACGTAACTTTACTGAAGGCGGTGATGTGCAGGCCGGTGAGTCTCTGTATCAGATTGATCCCGCAACCTATCAGGCAAATTATGAAAGCGCCAAAGGCGACCTGGCGAAAGCGCAAGCCGCGGCCAAAATTGCCCAACTGACGCTGAACCGTTACCAGAAACTGCTCGGTACCAAGTACATCAGCCAACAGGATTACGATACTGCCCTGGCGGATGCCCAGCAGGCGAACGCGGCTGTGGTGGCAGCGAAAGCGGCCGTTGAAACCGCGCGCATCAACCTGGCCTATACCAAAGTGACCTCCCCTATCAGCGGTCGTATTGGTAAGTCTTCCGTGACGGAAGGAGCGCTGGTGCAGAACGGTCAGACCACGGCGCTGGCGACCGTACAGCAGCTTGACCCGATCTACGTTGACGTTACGCAGTCCAGCAACGACTTCCTGCGTCTGAAACAGGAGCTGGCTAACGGCACCCTGAAACAGGAAAACGGCAAAGCCAAAGTGGAGCTGATTACTAACGACGGTATCAAGTTCCCGCAGGAAGGTACCCTGGAGTTCTCTGATGTGACGGTCGACCAGACCACCGGTTCCATCACCTTACGTGCGATTTTCCCGAACCCTGACAAAAATCTGCTGCCAGGAATGTTTGTTCGCGCACGTCTGGAAGAAGGAACGAATCCAACCGCCCTTCTGGTTCCACAGCAGGGTGTGACCCGTACGCCACGCGGCGATGCGAGCGCACTGGTTGTTGGGGCAGATGACAAAGTCGAAATGCGCAATATCACCGCAACCCAGGCGATTGGCGATAAATGGCTGGTGACGGAAGGTCTGAAAGATGGCGATCGCGTGATTGTTACTGGTTTGCAAAAAGTTCGTCCTGGCGCGCAGGTTAAAGCACAGGAAGTGAAATCTGACGATAAACAACAAGCTTCGGCCGCTGGCCAGTCAGAACAAACCAAGTCTTAACTTAAACAGGAGCCGTTAAGACATGCCTAATTTCTTTATCGATCGCCCCATATTTGCGTGGGTGATCGCCATTATCATCATGCTGGCTGGGGGACTTGCGATCCTGAAGCTGCCTGTCGCGCAATATCCAACGATTGCGCCACCGGCGGTGACAATTTCCGCAACCTATCCAGGGGCTGATGCGAAAACGGTGCAGGACACCGTCACGCAGGTTATCGAACAGAACATGAACGGTATCGATAACCTGATGTACATGTCCTCAAACAGTGACTCCACCGGTACCGTGCAGATCACCCTGACCTTCGAATCAGGTACGGATGCTGACATTGCGCAGGTTCAGGTGCAGAACAAGCTGCAGCTGGCGATGCCATTGCTGCCGCAGGAAGTGCAACAGCAGGGCGTGAGCGTTGAGAAATCGTCCAGTAGCTTCCTGATGGTTGTCGGCGTTATCAACACCAACGGCACCATGACGCAGGAGGATATTTCCGACTACGTAGGCGCCAACATGAAGGACGCCATCAGCCGTACCTCCGGTGTGGGTGACGTGCAGCTGTTCGGTTCCCAGTACGCGATGCGTATCTGGATGGATCCGAACAAACTGAACAACTTCCAGTTGACCCCGGTTGACGTGATTAACGCCATTAAAGCGCAGAACGCCCAGGTGGCAGCCGGCCAGTTAGGCGGCACGCCGCCGGTGAAAGGCCAGCAGCTTAACGCCTCGATCATCGCGCAAACCCGTCTGACCTCCGCTGATGAGTTCAGCAAAATTCTGCTGAAAGTGAATCAGGACGGCTCGCAGGTTCGCCTGCGCGACGTGGCGAAAGTTGAGCTGGGCGGTGAGAACTACGACATCATCGCGAAGTTCAATGGTAAACCAGCTTCGGGTCTGGGTATCAAACTGGCGACAGGCGCTAACGCCCTGGACACCGCCACGGCGATCCGTGCAGAACTGAAGAAAATGGAACCGTTCTTCCCGTCAGGTCTGAAGATCGTTTATCCGTACGACACCACACCGTTCGTTAAAATCTCGATCCACGAAGTGGTGAAAACGCTGGCAGAAGCAATCATTCTGGTCTTCCTGGTAATGTATCTGTTCCTGCAAAACTTCCGTGCAACGCTTATCCCCACTATCGCCGTTCCGGTCGTTCTGCTGGGGACATTTGCCATCCTCGCGGCCTTTGGCTTCTCGATAAACACCCTGACGATGTTCGGGATGGTGCTCGCCATCGGCTTGCTGGTGGATGACGCCATCGTGGTGGTAGAAAACGTCGAGCGTGTCATGGCGGAAGAGGGTCTGCCGCCGAAAGAAGCGACCCGTAAATCAATGGGTCAGATCCAGGGCGCGCTGGTCGGTATTGCGATGGTTCTGTCTGCGGTATTTATCCCGATGGCCTTCTTCGGGGGCTCTACCGGTGCGATTTACCGTCAGTTCTCGATTACCATCGTCTCGGCGATGGCGCTGTCGGTGCTGGTGGCGTTGATCCTGACGCCTGCGCTGTGTGCCACGATGTTGAAGCCGATTCAGAAAGGCGGCCATGGCGAGCACAAAGGATTCTTCGGCTGGTTTAACCGCATGTTTGATAAGAGCACGCACCACTACACCGACAGCGTGGGTAACATCCTGCGCAGCACCGGTCGTTATCTGCTGCTCTATATCATCATCGTGGTAGGCATGGCTTTCCTGTTCGTTCGTCTGCCAAGCTCGTTCCTGCCGGATGAAGACCAGGGCGTGTTCCTGACGATGGCACAGCTTCCGGCGGGTGCGTCGCAAGAGCGTACCCAAAAAGTGCTGGATGAAGTGACGGACTACTACCTCACCAAAGAGAAAGCCAACGTTGAGTCCGTGTTTGCGGTTAACGGCTTTGGTTTTGCGGGTCGTGGTCAGAACACCGGTATCGCCTTCGTCTCTCTGAAAGACTGGGCGGAACGCCCGGGTAAAGAGAATAAAGTTGAGGCCATTACCGGCCGTGCAATGGGCACCTTCTCGCAGATTAAAGATGCGATGGTCTTCGCCTTCAACCTGCCAGCGATTGTTGAACTGGGTACCGCGACCGGTTTCGACTTCCAGCTGATCGACCAGGGCGGTCTGGGTCACGAAAAACTGACGCAGGCGCGTAACCAGTTGTTTGGTGAAGTCGCGAAACATCCTGACCTGCTGGTCGGCGTGCGTCCAAACGGCCTGGAAGATACGCCGCAGTTCAAAATCGATATCGACCAGGAGAAAGCTCAGGCGCTGGGCGTGTCCATCAGTGACATCAATACCACGCTGGGTGCAGCCTGGGGCGGTAGCTACGTTAACGACTTCATCGACCGCGGTCGTGTGAAGAAAGTGTACGTGATGTCAGAAGCGCAATACCGTATGTTGCCGAACGATATCAATAACTGGTTCGTGCGTGGCAGCAACGGTCAGATGGTGCCGTTCTCGGCGTTCTCTACGTCGCGCTGGGAGTATGGTTCACCGCGTCTGGAACGCTATAACGGTCTGCCATCTATGGAGATCCTGGGTCAGGCCGCGCCGGGCCGAAGCACCGGTGAAGCCATGAACCTGATGGAAGAACTGGCAAGCAAACTGCCTTCGGGTATCGGCTATGACTGGACCGGTATGTCCTATCAGGAACGTCTGTCCGGTAACCAGGCCCCTGCTCTGTACGCCATTTCACTGATTGTGGTCTTCCTGTGTCTGGCGGCACTGTATGAGAGCTGGTCGATTCCGTTCTCGGTTATGCTGGTGGTGCCACTCGGGGTTATCGGTGCGCTGCTTGCGGCGACGTTCCGTGGACTGACCAACGACGTGTACTTCCAGGTAGGCCTGCTGACAACCATTGGCTTGTCGGCGAAGAACGCGATACTTATCGTCGAATTCGCCAAAGATCTGATGGAGAAAGAAGGCAAAGGTCTGATTGAAGCGACGCTGGAGGCGGTTCGTATGCGTCTGCGCCCTATCCTGATGACGTCCCTGGCGTTTATCCTCGGCGTACTGCCGCTGGTTATCAGCTCCGGTGCGGGCTCCGGCGCGCAGAACGCGGTTGGTACAGGGGTTATGGGCGGTATGATCACCGCGACCGTACTGGCTATCTTCTTCGTACCGGTGTTCTTTGTGGTGGTTCGCCGCCGCTTCAGCCGTAAGAATGAAGATATTGAGCACAGTCATTCGGTAGAACCTCACTGATACCGGTTCCACATGATAAAAAGGCCGCATTCGCGGCCTTTTTCATTTTCAGAAAAAATCATAAATTACGCTTATTGTCGTTCCATTTATTTTCTGCCATCTTAATTAGACATATCATAATTAACGGATAACTTAATCGGTGAATTCAGGATTTTTTTAATTTCATTTCCCCGCTTAAGTTGTTAGGAATATTCCTAATAAGAAGTTCTGACAAAGAGAACTCCGGAACTGAACTTTTCTCGTTGTTTACGCTAAGCCAATGAAAGGTAAGGAAGCGATAAAAAGCCAGTGTTAATTGGGTTCAAAAAGTTCTCTTCTGGAGGAACAATTGCGTTAACGCTCGCAGTCTGCAGTTTTATTTGTAATTTTTCGTAATAGCGCGATGAAATCCTGATGAGAGTGGCTTATAGTTAGAGTTATCAGGAACACCGCACCCGTGTGGCTAAGTATGTTGTATCCATCCCGACAATGATGTTCGGTGAGTAAGAAATCACTCAGAAGGGGATGCGCTATGGACGAGTACTCGCCAAAAAGGCATGATATCGCGCAGTTGAAATTTCTCTGCGAATCCTTGTACCATGACTGCCTTGCCAACCTTGATGAAAGCAACCATGGCTGGGTAAACGACCCAACGTCTGCCATCAATTTACAGTTGAATGAGCTGATAGAGCATATCGCAACCTTCGCACTTAATTATAAAATTAAGTACAATGAAGATAATAAGCTCATTGAGCAAATTGATGAATACCTGGATGACACCTTTATGTTGTTCAGCAGTTACGGCATTAACGCCCAGGATTTGCAAAAATGGCGTAAATCGGGAAACCGGCTATTCCGCTGTTTCGTCAACGTGAGCAGAGCTAACCCGGTTAGTCTTTCCTGTTAAAATTATTACAATTACTAATACTAAGGTGAATTTATGTCTGATAAACCACTCACTAAGATCGATTATTTGATGCGCCTGCGACGTTGTCAGTCAATTGACACCCTCGAACGCGTCATTGAAAAGAATAAATACGAGCTTTCTGATAATGAACTGGCGGTATTTTATTCAGCCGCTGACCATCGTCTTGCTGAGCTGACCATGAATAAGCTGTATGACAAAATCCCAACGTCGGTATGGAAATTTGTCCGTTAATCATTGAAAGGTGTCTGTAGAGTTCTACGCCACGTTCTGAACGATATTTACCTGTCCCGTTAGACCTCCTGTGCGTATGCCAGGTCTCCGTGTAAAACGTGTTCATCAGCAACAATGTTGTGACTACAGTCACACAGGCTTACCGGGAACGTTCCCCTTCTGGTCTGTTCCGATTACCCTGCGGTAATGACATCCAGAGAGGTTTCCCATGAGCTTAGAAAAACAGAAGATGATTGCCGGTGAACATTACCGCCCCGGTGATGAGACGTTACGGGCCGACCGACTGCGAGCCCGCCATCTGATTTATCGCTATAACCACACCGCGCCGGATGAAAAAACAGAACGCCAGAACATTCTGGCGGAACTTCTGGGGCAAAGCGAAGGGGCTTATATTGAACCGAGCTTCCGCTGTGACTATGGATATAACATTTATCTCGGCAAAAACTTTTACGCTAACTTCGATTGCGTGATGCTGGATGTCTGCCCCATTCATATTGGCGATAACTGCATGCTCGCACCGGGTGTGCATATTTATACGGCTACTCATCCCCTGGACGCGGAAGCGCGTAATAGCGGCGTGGAGTTTGGAAAACCCGTCACCATTGGGAATAATGTCTGGCTCGGTGGTCGGGCGGTCATTAACCCTGGCGTCACGATAGGGGATAATGTGGTGGTGGCCTCCGGTGCCGTCGTGACGAAAGACGTTCCGGCTAACGTCGTCGTGGGCGGTAACCCGGCAAAAATCATCAAAACGCTGTGAGGGTCTGGGGAGCCAACTGTTATGGTCTTTTAGCGCCAGACTGTTACTTTTTTCAGCCTGATGGCTCCCCTAAAATTGGCGGTCACCCTGTATTGTCAACTCTCATGAAGGCAAAAAATGACCGAGATACAGCGCCTGCTCATCGCCACCATCGACGATCTTAACGTCCGCGAAAAGCGCGATAATCGCCCGCGCTTTAGCATTAGCTTTATCCGCAAACATCCTGGCCTGTTTGTCGCCATGTATGCCGCCTGGCTGGCGACGCTTATTGTGATGCTCAAGTCCGAAACGCTGGTGGACTCCGTCTGGCTGCTGGTGGTGCTGTTCGTCGTCTTTAATGCCTTTTTCTTTTTTGACGTGAACCCGCGCTACCGTTACGAAGATATCGATGTCCTCGATTTCCGGGTCTGCTACAACGGCGAATGGTACAACACGCGTTTCGTACCAGGGGAGCTTATCGACAGCATCATGCGCTCTCCGGCAGTGGAAACCGTGCAAAAAGAGAAGCTGCAGAAAATGGTCTCCACTAAAGGCCAGCTCTCTTTCTACGATGTTTTTACCCTTTCCCGCCCTGCTGCTGCGTAATGAGCGCCTGAATACGTCGGATCCCCGACACAAACTGCGAAGCAGAGGTATTGCCATAACCTAACACCAGACCGGTTTTCCCCTGCTTCGCCTCCAGGTAATACCCGCTCAACGCAGCGGGTCCCAGCTGAAACGCCCTCGCCTGCTCCACCAGCTTCTGGTCGTCAATCCCGTCTATCGCCAGCGTCAGATGCATGCCGCCTTCACCCGCCAGAATGCGGTGCGGGGTATGAAGCTCTGTGACCAGCACTTCCCGCAGCTGGCGGTAGCGTTTGCGATAGAGCCGACGCATGGCGGCGAGATGGCGGGCATAATGACCCTCTTCAATAAACAGCGCCAGGGTACGTTGCTCCGCGCGATGCCCTCCGCGCAATAGCGAGCCAATGGCCGGACGAGCCGCTGTCGCCAGCGCTGGCGGCAACACCATGAATCCCATTCTGAGCGACGGAAACAGCGTCTTACTGAACGTCCCCAGATAGACCACGGGAGCATTCGCCACCATTCCCAGCATCGCCGGTACGGGCTCACCGGCATAACGGAATTCGCTGTCGTAGTCGTCCTCAATAATCCAGGCGTTATGCTCTCTGGCCAGCGCCAGCAGGGCCAGACGCCGCCGGGCACTGAGCACGCTCCCGTAAGGAAACTGATGTGAGGGTGAGGTAAAAATTAACGCGGGAGAAGGCGCATTCAGTCCCTCCCAGCACATTCCCTCGTCATCCACCGGGATCCCCCTCATCGTCAGGCCGGATTTAACAAACGCGCTTTTTGCCCCACTGTAGCCGGGGTTTTCTACCCAGGCGATATCCCCCGGCTCGCTCAACAGCATCGTGCACAGGTTGACGCCCTCAAGCGCGCCTTCAGTGATCACTATCTGGCTGGCGTCACAGTCAATGCCGCGGGACAAGGCAAGGTGCCGGGCAATCGCTGCCCGCAGCGACGGCTCGCCGGCGGGGTCGCCGTAACCTAACAGGGCGCTTCCCTCCTCCCGCATCACGCGGTCATACAACCGCCGCCATAGCGGCAGAGGGAAATAATTAATGGCGGGTGTCCCCGGCGTAAAGGCAAGAACCGGGGTATCCCGCTGCACCGGTGCAGGCAGCAGGCTGACCCGTCTGGCAAGCGTGATGGCAGGGTCCGGCAATGACCTCGGGACAGCACGCTGAGCAAACAGTGTTACCCGCGTTCCCTGACGATTACGCTGCAGATACCCTTCGAGGGTGAGCTGGTCCAGCGCCGCATTGACGGTATTGCGGGAAAGGGAGAGCTGCCGGGCCAGCGTGCGCGAACCGGAAAGCTGGCTGCCGGAGCGGAGTCTTCCGCTCAGAATGGCCTCCCGCAAAGCCAGATAGAGCGTACGCTGGAGCGTCTCCTCGCCACGTTTTTTCAGCGCTGCATTGAGCAAGGTATACAGTTCATCACCCGGAATATTCATCTCACCTCCTCGTGGCACCATCAAAACATAACCTGGTGGTTCTTTTTAAGGAACCAGCAATTCATTAGTCTGGAACTCTTTTCAACGTCACGGAGATGAAGATGAAGACAATCAATCAGTTTGGGCAGCCTGTGGGCGAACCGCTTATCGACTGGCAACCCCGTCCACATCCGTCCCGGGTGGTACTTCAGGGTCGTTACTGCCGGCTTGAGCCGCTGCGGGTGGAGCATGCTAACGCGCTGTTCTGCGCGTATGCGCAGGCCGAAGATACCCGCAGCTGGACGTGGCTGCTGCGTGAGCCCGATGCCACCGCAGAGGCGTTCGCCGGATGGGTCGCGAGCGTGAGTGAGTTATCCGATCCCATGCACTTTACCGTCATCGATAACCAGACCCAATCTCCGGTCGGCACGCTGGCCCTGATGCGGATCGATCCTAAAAACGGCGTTGTGGAAGTGGGGCACGTTCACTTCTCTCCCCTGTTAAGCCGCACGCCTATGTCAACAGAAGCGCAATATCTGCTGATGCAGTATGTTTTCGATACCCTCGGTTACCGGCGTTATGAATGGAAATGCAATAGTCTGAACGAACCGTCCCGCAAAGCGGCCATGCGTCTGGGTTTTCAGTTTGAGGGGCGTTTTCGCCAGGCGCTGGTGACAAAAGGACATAACCGGGACACCGACTGGTTTTCAATCCTCGACAAAGAGTGGCCGGCGCTGGCAAGCGCCTTTGAAGGCTGGCTTGCCACCGACAATTTTACTGCCGATGGCAAACAGAAAAGATCCCTGGAAAGCTAGCGAGAAACACGCGTCTAGCGTCTTTTTTTACGTCCCTGAACCGCCTTAAAACGCGGATTAGATTTGCAAATCACATATAAGCGTCCCTTGCGTTTGACTATCTGGCAATCCGGGTGACGCTGTTTTGCGCTACGTAATGAGTTAAGTACCTGCATGATTAGCCCCGCTTCGCATTGATAAAACCGCCATAACGCTTACGGAAGCGCGCTGCGCTGCCATCCGTGGAGAACGTTTTCTGCTTGCCGGTATAAAACGGGTGCGATTTTGACGAGACATCAAGGGTGACGTACGGATACGTTTCACCATCGAGCTCAATTTCGCGGTCGGTGCTAATGGTTGAGCCAATTTTAAAATATTCATTGGCGCTGGTGTCGTGGAAGACCACAGTACGATAAGCGGGATGGATATCTGGTTTCATCATAAACCTCTTATGTTTTGTTATAACATAACAAAATAATATCCAGGCCAGGCTGTAAAAACAACCCCTCTATCAGGGTGATATTTTCGGGTTTCCCTGACATAAAATGAAAACCATGCCACCCACGTGCTATAACTATATCATTTCGCGGTAAAAACTTTCTCTTCAGGCAGGGAACTCAGTGCTCAGGAGCGGGCATACGAGGAAGGAAACGACAGCATGAAAACCCGACATCTGGTCAGTCTGGTGACCGGCATACTTATCTTTTCTGTGCTGGTCCCCATTTGCCTGAGCATCTGGCTGGCTCATCGCCAGGCAGAAGATAAATTTGTCGATGCCCTGGATAACTATGCTTCACGCGTGCTGATACGCACCGACAGGGTCGTGGATCAGGCGAAAGAAGCGCTCGATCACCTGCAGGCCTTTGAGGGCGTGCCGTGTAGCCCGTTGCAGTTAAGGGAGATGCGACGGGTCGCTTTCTCGTGGCGATATATCCAGGAAGTGATTTATATCGACAGCCTCAAACCGCTCTGCTCCTCCCTGGAGCAAACCAGTCATGCATCCCCATTCCCGCCGCCGATGCGCATTACCGAAGATGGTTACAGTGCATGGCTGACCACCCAAAACGATCTTGGGTTTAATCACTACATGGCTGTGCTGGGTAAAGGGCATTATCTGGTCATGGTCGATCCGGCTTCGCTGGTGGATGTGATCCCTTTCGGTGAGATAGCGATTGATGCCGCCCTGGTCGGAAGTGCAACACGCCGCATCTTCGCCAGCAGCAATACGCTCGATCCGCACATCCGGGACATGATCAAGGGTCAGGAGATGACCAGCGTTCAGTACAACGGTTCGATGTATGTGATGAAGCCCGTCCCCGAACTGGGGTTTACCGTTGTCGCATGGGCGACGCTCAAACCGCTGGCTGAAACCTGGCACCGGCAGCTGCTGTTCTGGCTGCCCTTCGGCATCCTGATAAGCCTGCTTGCCGCGCTTTTTGTCCTGCGGATACTGCGTCGCATCCAGTCGCCGCGCAATCGCCTGCTTGACGCCATTAACAGCCGCGATTTTGTGGTTCACTATCAGCCCATCGTGGCGCTGTGTAGCGGGAAAATTGTTGGCGCAGAAGCGCTGACGCGCTGGCCCCAGCCAGACGGAAGCAGTCTTTCTCCTGATATCTTTGTGCCGCTGGCCGAGCAAACGGGGCTCATTTCGCAGCTGACGCAGTTGGTCATCGAAAAAGTATTTGAAGACATGGGCCACTGGCTGCATTTGCACGGTGACCAGCACATCTCCATCAACCTCGCCCCCGCCGATTTGACCTCCGGCACGCTGCCGCCGCTGCTGAGCCACTTGCTGAATAAGTGGCAAGTCCATCCCAGACAGATCGCCCTTGAGTTAACCGAGCGTGGCTTTGCCGATCCTCAAATTAGCGCGCCGGCTATCGCCGCATTCCGCCGGGCGGGCCATCCTGTCTATATTGATGATTTTGGAACGGGCTATTCCAGCCTGAGCTATCTGCAGGACCTTGATGTCGACACGCTCAAGATTGATAAATCATTCGTGGATGCGCTGGAGTATAAAAACGTGACGCCGCACATTATTGAAATGGCGAAATCGCTGAAGCTGGCGATGGTCGCGGAGGGAGTCGAAACCGCAGGGCAACTCGCCTGGCTGCACCGACACGGCGTGCAGTATGGACAGGGGTGGTACTACAGCAAAGCGCTGCCCAAAACGGAATTTATTCTCTGGGCAGAACACAACCTCGAAACGCACGCTACTTAAGATAAGATTTGATCACCTGCAACACCACGCCAAGATCGGCTTCACGCTGCGCTTCTTCGGGCTCTTTTACCACGTGATCGGTTAAATGCCCTTCGATCACCTGCATCATCATGCCGTTAACCGCGCCACGGATCGCCGCCAGCTGCTGTAGCACCTCGGCGCATTCGTGATCGCTGTTCAGCATTTTCTCCAGAGCGTTACTCTGCCCCTGAATTTTCTTCAGGCGGTTCAATAACATTTTCTTGTCGCGAACGGTATGTGACATCGGGCGATCCCTTCTCTTCTTTGGCATTCAAAGCATATCACGCTCTACTCCCCCTGAGTATTTTTCTACTGGGGGGTAGTATTAATCTACTGGGGGGGAGTACTATCTGAGCACGCTTTCCTCTCCGGAATTTCCCATGAACGATTTTGCTTCACTTCTGCAGCAGGGCAATGCCTGGCTGTTTGTTCCCAGCGCTATTCTGCTCGGCGCGCTACACGGCCTGGAGCCGGGCCACTCAAAAACGATGATGGCGGCCTTTATTGTGGCCATCCGCGGCACGCTGAAGCAGGCGGTGCTGCTCGGTCTGGCAGCCACACTTTCCCATACGGCGGTAGTCTGGGTTATTGCCATGGCCGGATTATGGTTTGGTCGGGGCTGGGATGCGCATACTTCAGAGCCGTGGTTTCAGTTGATCTCGGGAGTCTTGATCGTCCTGATCGCCCTGTGGATGGCGTGGCGGACCTGGAAAGAGAGCCAGCCGCACGATCATCATCATCATCATCACCACCATGACCATGACCACCAGCATGATCACCACCACGAACATCCGCTGGTTGATGAGGAGTGGCAGGACGCTCACCAGCGCGCCCACGCGCAGGATATTAACCGGCGCTTCAGCGGCCAAAACGTCACCACCGGACAGATCGTGGTGTTTGGCCTGACCGGCGGGCTCATCCCCTGCCCGGCATCCATCACCGTTCTTCTCATCTGCCTGCAGCTCAAGCATTTTGCCCTTGGCGCGACGCTGGTCTTCAGCTTCAGTATTGGTCTGGCGATCACCCTGGTCGCTTCCGGCGCGATTGCCGCCTTAAGCCTCAAACATGCGACAAAACGCTGGCCCGGGTTTAGCGAACTTTCCCGAAAAGCGCCGTGGATCTCCGCTGCGCTGATTACTGTTGTAGGGATTTACATGAGCCTGCACGGCCTGAGCGGGATTCTGGGGTAAGCAGGCGGCCACGCCCTGTGGCCGCCTCTCACGGGTCAGTTAAGCGTCTGCCGCCAGCTGAAGGTATAACGCAGCTGGCGTTGCTGGAGAATAAATTCCGGCGAGACGCTGGGGCTCCAGGAGTCGTCGCCACCCACGCCCATATGGAATGCATCAAGATTGAGCCAGCATCCGGGCTCTGCACGCAGCAGATGCTGATGGGTTGTCTCTCGCAGCTGCTGCTGGCTGTAGCGGCTCACCGAGAAATGGAAGCGGCCATCCAGCTGATGCGTTCCCAGCACCAGCTCGCGGGTATCACAGCGCAAGCCATTTTCCGTCGGGAAGATATACGGCGTATGCATGGCCTCCAGGGGCACTCTCCAGCGCCCCTGCTGTGCCGCCAGCTTTCGGTCCGAATAGTTTTCATGCGGGCCCAGCCCCAGCCAGCGAACGTTGTCCGGCGTTTCGGCGAGATGCACGCACAGGCCAACGCGCGCGGGTTCCGGGATATCGGACGCAATATCCACCTGAATATCGCCGTGCAACCTCCCCTGGCTGTCCACTCGCCACACCTTACGGCTCAGGAACAGCGCTTTTCCGCGATATTCCCAGGCATGCAGCGTCGTCACTACAGCCTCATTGGCACGCTGCTCGCCTTCACAATGCAACACCCGCGGGGTTAAATCGTACATTCCCGCCGCCTTCCAGCGCTCAACCCATGCATCAGGATCAATTCGCGTGGCCTCGCTTACGCCGATATCATTATCCAGCGGCGCGCGGGTAAAGTTATCCCTCAGCGGTGAACGCAGCGTTTCAACGCCATTGTTCAGCCACTGCGTCAGGTTTCCTGAAGCACGATCGAAAAGCCATCGCTGCTGCCGGTGCGTCAGGATCAGCATGGCGTCGCTTTGCGTCAGCACCGGCGGCTCACCCACCGGGTCAGACTGTGCAATAAACAGCGGCGTCGGGAGCTGCCACTGCGCCCAGGCACAGCGATGGTTGGCAGGTGACCACGGCGTCGCCCGCGGCTGATAAACCTCAACGTTCAGCCAGACTTCACCCGGTTCAGCCTTTATCTCTGGCAGGGCGATCTCCAGACGCTGAGCGCCTTCAGGCGCCATCGCGAGCGTCACCTCGCCCGAAGCCAGCACCTCCCCGTCCCGGGCAACCGTCCATCTCAGCACCTCGTTATCGGTGTGACGGAACAGGTAGCCGCTTTGCACCTCTATCACCAGCGGAGAGGTGCTGACCCGCGTAAAGGTGAAGAATTGCTGTGCGCGTTGCGCCTCATACAGCGCCGGATGCGGTGTACGATCGGGGAACACCAGCCCGTTCAGGCAGAACTGCCGGTCATTCGGTTTATCGCCAAAATCACCGCCATAGGCCCAGAAGGCGTTGCCCTTTTCATCTTTCTTCGTCAAAGCCTGATCGACCCAGTCCCAGACAAACCCACCCTGCAGGCGAGGATGGCTGCGAAACGCCTGCCAGTATTTCGCGAACCCGCCGAAGCTGTTACCCATCGCATGTGCGTATTCGCAAAGGATCAGCGGCCGCGTTTCATCCGGCATGCCGATCCATTTCTTGATCGACCATTTCGGCACCGCCGGGAAAGGCTGATCCTGATCGACACGGGCGTACATCGGACAGACGATATCCGTCGCCGCTGTATTCGCCCCACCGCCTTCGTATTGTACCGGGCGCGTCGGGTCCGTGGATTTCACCCAGCGATACAGTGCGTCGTGGTTTGCGCCGTGCCCGGACTCATTGCCCAGCGACCAGATGATAATGGAGGGGTGATTACGATCGCGCTGCACCATGCGGGTCACACGCTCGCTCATGGCGGGCAGCCAGCGCGGATCGTCAGTAAGACGGCTCATCGGCACCATGCCGTGGGTTTCTATATTGGCTTCATCAACAACGTACAGGCCATAGCGATCGCACAGCCGGTACCACAGGGGGTGGTTCGGGTAGTGCGAGCAGCGCACGGCGTTGAAGTTGTGCTGTTTCATCAGTTCGATATCGCGACGCATCGTCGCTTCGTCCATCACCTGGCCGTTTTCCGGATGATGCTCGTGCCGGTTAACCCCGCGGATCAGCAGGGGTTTACCGTTGAGTTTCAACAGGCCGTTGCTGATTTCAACCCGGCGGAAGCCAACGTCGCAGGCTTCACTCTCCAGCACGTTGCCCTGCGCATCGCGAAGCGCGATCGTCAGGCGATAGAGTTCCGGCGTTTCCGCACTCCATAACGCGGGGGACACCACGGGGATTACCGCCGTTAACCGCTCGGCCCAGTTTCCGCGTTCATCCACAATGGCAGAGCCAGGCTGTTGGGTGACGCTTGCACAGCGCTCACCGTTGCGCCACAAGCTAATCGCCACGTCGCACGCCGCGAAGTCAGCGCCCGCCAGCGCGACCTCCACGTTCAGCACCGCGCGGTCCAGATCCGCGTTCAGGTCGGTAACAACATGGTAATCCGCAATGTGCGTCTCAGGCTTATGCAGCAAGGACACATCGCGGAAAATACCGCTCATGCGCCACATGTCCTGATCTTCCAGATAACTGCCGTCGCACCAGCGCAATACCATGACCGCGAGGCGGTTCTGCCCGGGGCGTAATGCCGTTGTCAGGTCAAATTCAGCGGGCAGTCGACTGTCCTGCGAATACCCTATCCACTGCCCGTTGCACCACAAATGAAACGCCGCGTTCACGCCGTCAAAAATAATGCGGGTTTGCCCGGCCTGTAAGACATCCATGTCAAATGTGAGCGAGTAACAACCGGTAGGATTTTCTTGCGGAACAAAAGGCGGGTTAACCGGTATCGGATAAGTCACATTGGTGTAGACGGGCGTGTCAAATCCCTGCATCTGCCAGTTAGACGGCACGGGCATGGCCACAGCATCTGCGCAATCTTCGGTGACCCATGCCTGAGGAACCTGCTCGGGGGCAGCAAAGTAGCTGAACCGCCACATCCCGTTGAGGCAGCGCCTGCTGACAGATCCGGCGTCATCCCGGGCGGATTGTTCATCACGCCAGCTGTATAACGGCGTGTGTGCCGCCAGACGGTTCCACTGGGTAACCCCCGGGTTTTCCCAGTCACGTCGGGCGAGAATGGCACTGAGGGTCAGCGATGAAGAATGGGACATAGTAACCTCTTTGCGAAGCGCTCACAATTTTAGTTAACATGCCCTGGCATCCGATAACGGTAAAGCGATCGTTTGCGGGGTAGCGAGTCAGATCACAAAAGTCTTACTTGCGGGCCAGCTGCTCCGCCAGTAGTGCCAGGCTTCTGAGCTGTTGCGCCAGCGTCTCGTGCTCCGCCTGCAGGGGGGTGTGGCGCGCGCTGGAGTGGCGGGTCACCAGCGTCACCGGCAGCTGAACCTGCCAGCACGCTTCGTCCCCGGTTGGCGCCAGCAACCACTCCACGCTGCGTTCGCCTGCCTCGCGAAACGCCTGGCGAATGGTCGTCAACGGTGGGGAAAACCAGGCGCTGTCCGCCGTATCGTCGAACCCGACCACGGATATCTGACCCGGGATCGCGATCCCTTTTTCCGCGCAGGCGCGCATCACCCCGAGGGCCATTTGATCGTTGGCCACCAGAATCGCATCCGGTAATGCCGGCGCAGATAACAGCAAATGCCCCTTCTCATATCCGCTGGCCGCGCTCCAGTCACCGCAGGCCACGGCGGCGGCGTCAAGACCCGCCCCTGCAAGGGCCGCTTTCCAGCCCGCCAGACGTGCCCGTGCGGAGACCGAACTTTCCGGCCCGCTCAGCAGGGCAATGCGCTGATGCCCCAGCGAAAGCAGATGCTCAACGCCCAGACGTGCGCCCTCCGCGGCATTAAAGACGAGACTATTGACCTGCGCTGAAGGGGAGACATCGAGAAACAGCACCGGGACAGGCAATGCCAGCGCCCTGAGCTGTTCGGCATCCGGATCGTCAAGCGGAACATTCACCAGCAGCGCTTCCACGCGCTGCGCCAGCAACGCCTGAATCGCGGCCTGACACTGGTGCGGCTGTTCCACCATCGAAATGAGGACGCTCGCCCCCTGTTCTGCCGCCCGGGATTTCACCGCCGAGACAATTTGCGAAGGGGCGTGCAGGGCCAGATCGGTGGTGATGAGCCCCAGCGTGCGGGTGCGTTTCCCCGCCAGCTGCTGTGCCCGAAGGTTAGGCACGTAGTGCAGCTCCGCCATCGCCTGCTGCACCTTTTCCCGGGTGCGGGCAGACACATGTTCCGCGTCGTTAATGACGCGGGAAACGGTCTGATAAGAAACCCCCGCAAGGAGGGCGACATCATAGAGTGTGATTGCTTTCATGCATGCTGGCATCGCGTGTTTCGGGGTTCCTATTCTGGCACAGCGACGCCCTGAAAAACATGTGAGCGCTTCGTAAATTAAACAACCCGCTCCGGCTGGGGGATGTCCTCAATCCGCGGCTTCTGACGGAACCAGGGCAGACAGAGCTGGATAAGCGGGCCAATGGTCAGGGCATACAGGACGGTTCCCACCCCAAACGTGCCGCCAAGCACGCAACCAATCAGCAGGACAGAGACCTCAATGGAGGTACGCACGCTGCGAATAGACCATCCCATCCGGGCATGAATGCCGGTCATCAGGCCATCGCGCGGGCCCGGGCCGAAACCGGCTCCGATGTACATGCTGGTCGCAATCGCGTTCATCACAATCCCGCCCACCAGCAGCGTGAGTCGAATGGGCAACGAAATCACCTCCGGGATGAATGCCATGCTGGCATCCGCCGCCAGACCAATACAAATCACGTTACTGATTGTGCCGAGCCCCGGCATCTGACGCAGGGGGATCCACAGCAGCAGCACCGCGGCGCCGGTTAAAATGATCACCGTCCCGATACTCATCCCCAGCTGCATCCCTACCCCAAGGTGAAAAACATCCCAGGGATCGACCCCTAAATCGGAACGAATAAACATCGCGGTGGAAAGGCCATACAGCCCCAGACCGACATACAGTTGTAGCAGACGACGTACCATTTTTCGCTTCTCCAGTGAACCAGGCTTTCATCCTGACCTAAAATGGCACTATGATTAATGTCCAGTTTTCAAATAGTGGACTGCATATGTCATCACGCCGCTTCGGAAGCCAGTCTCTGATACGCCTGTTAGGCCACTGGCAGCAAACCTCTTCCCGCACCCCGCTCTGGCGTCAGCTGGCCGATGCATTGCGTCTGTTAATCCTTGATGGCCGGCTGGCACTGAATACGCGGCTGCCGGGCGAGCGCGAACTGGCCTCTGGGCTGGACGTAAGCCGAACGACCATCAGCAGCGCCCTCGCCCATCTGCGTGAAGAAGGTTACCTGGAAAGCCGTCACGGCAGCGGGTCACGCGTGATCCTCCCGGATACACGCGCCGTTCCCACCCTCTCAGCGGCGAGCGCCGCACTGGATCTCTCCACCGCCGCCCTCAACGCCGGACCAGAGATCCACCAGGCGTATACCCATGCGCTCACGGCCATTACGCAGCACCTCTCGCTGACGGGCTACGACCAGCTTGGGCTGCCGGCACTGCGGGAGGCCATCGCTGCGCGCTATACCGCGCGGGGTCTTCCCACCCGTGCGGATGAAGTGATGGTGGTGAATGGCGCCGTCAGCGGCTTTGCGCTGGTGCTGCGGATGATGACCGGACCGGGGGATCGCGTCGTGGTTGATCATCCCACCTATCCACTGGCAATTGCCGCCATCCAGGGGGCACAGTGTCGGCCCGTGGGGGTGTCGCTGCCGGAAACGGGCTGGGATACGGACGGCTTCGCGGCAACGCTTGCCCAGACAGCGCCGCGGCTGGCGTATCTGATGCCAGACTTTCATAACCCGACCGGGCGATGTATGGATAGCGCCACCCGTCAGGCCATCACCGATATTGCCGCACAAACCCGTACGGCACTGGTGGTGGATGAGACGATGGTGGATCTCTGGTTTGATTCGCCTCCCCCACCGCCGCTGGCCGCCTTCAACCCGCAGGCCACCGTCATCACGCTGGGCTCTGCCGGGAAAAGTTTCTGGGGCGGGCTGCGTCTCGGCTGGATCCGTGCCTCCTCGCGCACTATCGCCACGCTTGCCCAGACGCGGGACACGCTGGATTTAGGATCGCCGCTGCTGGAGCAGCTGGCGACGCTGTGGCTCATGAACAACAGCGAGACGTTTCTGCCCGCACGCCGGAAGATGCTGGCGGAGCGACGCGATCGTTGCGGTGACCTTTTGCGTGAACATTTCCCGGAGTGGACATTTCATGAAGCGGAAGGCGGGCTTTCTTACTGGATAGAACTCCCGGGCATGCTGGCAACGCAGCTTGCTGCGCGAGCCGAGATTCTGGGGATTAACCTGGGGACCGGAACGCGATTTGGTTTATCGGGCGCGTTTGACCGCTACTTACGCATGCCCTTCTCGCTCGAACCGACAGAACTTGAGCAGGCATTGCTGCGGATCAAACCGCTATGGCTTGCTCTGAATAAAAACGTGCCGCCGGTGAAACGCAGCGTCATTTAATATTTAAAAGTTTGAAGCAGATCATAAAATAAAAACTGCTGACTGTAACAGATGCAGTCAGCAGTTTTCACCGTTCAGTCGTTAATGCTGAGCAGGAATAGGAAAACCTTTCAGTGAAATAACGAAGCTTTCACCGTCTTTCTTTATTTTTGCGCCCGTATCACACCAGTCAGACGCAATACGAAAGAACTCATCACTTCCGACATTCCAGCCAAGACGTACATGCTTCACGTAGCCTGAACGCAACAGATCGCAGGCCTCTTTGTAGTCACTGGCAGTTGACAGTTGTTGTTTCATTTTCTCTTCTTCAGCAGTTTACGTAGAGCTTTGATTTCTTTAGGAGTAAAAGGAGAAACACTCTCTTCTTCCGTATGCTGATTATCAATATCCTCTTCCGATACTCCCGCCTCTTCTACTGCTTCAAACGCCAGCAGCAGCAGTTTCTCTGTCGTCACGCTTAAATTCTCGTTATTGTGTTCCGCATAGTGGCGAAGTCTTTCTTTTAGCGCGTCATCGATCTTCACATTTAATACTGCAGTAGCCATGTTTGTCACTTCCCTTCGGAATAAGTACTTTATTTAATACACGAAGTTAACAACGTTATCCAGATATATATTTTTTTGAATTATGTTAGAAAAAAGACATACGATTCTAAAATGCCAGTCTATTATTACAGGTTTATGACAATAATATTTCAGTGCGATGAAATATATATTACATGCTATAAGCTTAGTCTTAATGGGGATTAACGTCTCAGAAAGAGACAAAAAATCAGGGGAAGAATGCCGGGAGCCACAAATGGGTGGGCCCCTGACGGCTAACTATAACTCTTATTTTCAGTGACATAGGGTGCGGTCATGCGGGGAAAATAGCGTTACGGATTAGCTTAATGAGATTGCCGATGCGAAAGCATCGCCCGGCAATATTGAATTCAGGGGAGAAATAAACCGATCAGGATGCAGGAGGCGTTAACGGCTGAACGTCATTGCTATTCACCCAGCCGTGCGTCGTTTTTCCGCTACGGGCGACAAACTCTACCTCTGCCCAGCCAGCCTGGGTTTGTATTACCCCTACTACGTCTCCTTTAACGATCCAGGCTTTACGCCGGGTCGCGGCATCAGGCGTGGAGCTCAGATAAGCCCGCGGGCTGCTTACCTTCATCAGCGTTTGCCACTGTGTCTGCCGCGTCCTCTCCAGTTCCAGACCTGTCGCAATTTCAGGCATCAGCACATTCATACACCCAGCATGGTTTTGCCCATCAGGAATGGCTAATGTGACACCCGCGGTATTCGCGGCAATATGGCCCGCGAGCACAGATGAAGACCATGAAGTGATGGTGTCTGGCTGTTGCGCTGAAACATGGCCTGTCAGAAAGAAAGTGCAGGTACGTTTTACGCTGTCTTCAGCCGATTCAGAGTAATACCCGGTGATATTGCCCGTCGGTGAGACGGCGAGTAACAAACCTTCATATACGCCAGACTGTAGCGTCGTGGCATACGAAGAAAACGCCGCCATTAAGGCTGAAAAACCGCAAACTATGCGCATCATTTTAATTTTCATCTCCGCCCCTTCTCCAGACTTTCATAAGTTCTGCGAATTTTAACGTCATAATCACCGAAATCGCTTCCGTTATAGTTGAATGCCATATTATAAAAGTCCTTATTTACCATTGCCGACAGTAGTGAGCTGTTCTTATTGCACAAATGTAAAAAAGCATTTAATTGCTTACCGGCATTAGACTTCATATCTTTTAAAAATGTGCCGAGATCTTTATAACCGCACGATTCGTAATTAAACCCCATAATCTGGAACATCCCCCATGAACACGATTTTATCGCAGCTTCGGCATCAAGTGCATAAGCCTTCGCCAGGGTATTCCATGCAGAAAGCTGGTCGATATTGTTTTTTTGCCATTCCGGACCCGCTTTCTTTACATATTTATAAGACAAAAAAGGGTGGGTTTGATCGTACTTCCTTTTGGTGTATTTACGGAAAATATGCCCTTCATACGCAATAATTGGTAGATTTAAAGCATTAAACCCAGATCGTCCGCCCGACTCCACAATAGAAAAAGCTTTGATGATATTCAGTTCTACCCGACGATTAAGATTTTCCCAGGCTTCAGTAAAGTCCTGCTCCGTCAGCGATACAGCCCCATCAATTCCAGGTGCCATCAGCTTGCTTCGCTCAAGGGTTTCATCTGCTACGTTGTAGCGCTCTTTTCTCAGATAATCGTTAACCAGCTGACGGACGCTATTTTCATTGGCAGAAGGTTGCCTAAAAAATGAAGATGTGAAAGACGATTGTTGGGACGCAAGGGGATATTTCATCGCAGCAGCAACTAATCCACGGAAAGTCTTCCCTTCTGGCTCAATAACCCCATCGGGATGCTGGAAACGCAAATGAATGGACTGAAACTGGCTGATGGTTCTGATCAATGTCGGGGAAATAATCCCATCTTCTGGGATGTCATACTGGATGATAGGCTTAATGAGATTAAACAGGTATTGCACGATAATCACGTCGCGCTGAAAGTTTCCTGCTTTACCTGGCGTTCCTACGGCACTTTTCAGTAAAGGTGGCAAACGTCTGAGAGAATTATCCATTTCTGAGTACTCATAAATGAAAAAATATACGGTTAGTGGGAAACCGCAGCTCGTAATCGACAGCATAAAGCTGCTCACATCCAGCAGGCATTGATACGCCACTTGCGCAGCACCAGGTAAACACTGAAAACAAGAATTATTGGGAGCACAAATGGGTGGGGGCCCTGCCAGCTACATCCCGGCACACACGTCGTCTGCCCTGGCTGCTTCCTTCCGGACCTGACCTGGTGAACAGAGTAGCGTTGCGGGAGAACCAACAGAGCCCCCATTGAGAGCGTTGATAACCAACGCGCTGGCGCATTATCCCTGTGCTAACGTCCAATTGCAAGCCGCCAGAAACCGGATGCTGGTTTCTTGCGCAAACAGGCGCAGCAATCATGACCATCTTCGTTTACCATGGTTGCCCAGAACATCCCCACAGGTGAAGGTATGGACGAACACGACTCCTTTCCACAGCGTGTATGGCAAATAGTGGCCTCTGTTCCGGAAGGCTATGTCACTACCTATGGTGATGTGGCGCGTCTGGCGGGTTCCCCTCGTGCGGCACGACAGGTTGGCGGCGTCCTCAAACGGTTACCGGAAGGCAGTACGTTGCCCTGGCATCGGGTGGTGAATCGACACGGCGCCATCTCGCTCACCGGGCCAGATCTTCAGCGCCAGCGTCAGGCGTTACTGTCAGAGGGTGTGCAGGTTTCCGGGTCGGGGCAGATCGATTTGCAGAAATACCGCTGGGTGTACTGACCCCTCTCCCGCAGGAGAGGGGAAATACACTCATTACATCTGAGTGGGTGGGGTTGGCAGGGACGGCTGACCGGTCGCCGGGGCGACAGGCACTTCAGTCTGCTGCACAGGAACCAGGTTCAGGTCGATTTTTGTCCCACCGTTGTTGATCGCTTCCTGGACCGTATCGGTGATAAAGACCAGCTTACCGTTAATCGTTACCGCGGCACTCAGCAGAATACGGGCATTCGGCTGCACGTCCGATGGGTTATACGGTAACACGAAGCTAAACGGCGCCTGTTTGCCCTCAGTTCGGACGGCACGCTGAGCCACAACCTTCGATGGTGCGTCGGCCAGGGAAGCATCCGACAGGGTCACCGTTAACACCGCATCCGGCGGTAACGCCACTTTCTGTTTAATCCAGATAGTACCGGAAACGTTAGGCTGCTGAATGGATTGCTGCGAAAGGGTATTGATCCCGTTCGGATCTGCCGCTGGCACTGGCACCTGGGCGCTCTTACCGGCACAGGCGGACAACGCCACCGCAATAGCTACACCACTTAGCATGGGCACGAGTTTCATTGAAGTCTCCTTATCATCAATGCACCAGCGGGATCGATCCCATCCGATGTCGTTTCAATCACATAACGCATATAAGTGTGGCACAAATCACTGATTAATGCCTGAAATCGTCCCGATATTCAGATTAATCTACCCATCGGACCACTTTCATTTCTGCGTTATACTCAGCCTATCTTTCGCTACGGCGTTTATTGAGGACAACTATGAGTCAGGCACTGAACAATCTGCTGACATTACTGAACCTGGAAAAAATTGAGGAAGGACTCTTTCGCGGACAGAGCGAAGATCTAGGCTTACGCCAGGTCTTCGGTGGGCAAGTCGTAGGACAAGCGCTGTACGCTGCAAAGGAGACAGTCCCGGCAGACCGTCTGGTGCATTCATTCCACAGCTACTTCTTACGTCCTGGCGATAGCGCGAAACCGATTGTGTATGATGTTGAAGTCCTGAGAGATGGCAACAGTTTCAGCGCACGACGCGTCGCGGCCATCCAGAACGGAAAGCCCATCTTTTACATGACCGCCTCTTTCCAGGCACCGGAGCCTGGCTACGAACATCAGAAAGAGATGCCTCCGGCCCCGTCCCCCGACTCGCTGCAATCAGAGACCGATATCGCCCGTGCGCTGGCGCATCTGCTTCCGCCACAGGTTAAAGAGAAGTTTCTCTGCGATAAGCCGCTTGAGATCCGCCCCGTCGAGTTCCACAACCCTATGAAAGGTCACACCGCGGAACCGAAGCGCCAGGTCTGGATCCGCGCTAACGGTACCGTACCAGAGGACTTCCGCGTTCATCAGTATCTGCTGGGTTATGCGTCTGATTTCAACTTCCTGCCGGTGGCGCTGCAGCCACACGGCGTCGGCTTCCTCGAAAAAGGGATGCAGGTTGCGACGATTGATCACTCCATGTGGTTCCACCGTCCGTTCAATATGAACGAGTGGTTGCTCTACAGCGTGGAGAGCACGTCGGCATCAAGCGCGCGTGGGTTTGTGCGTGGAGAGTTTTATACGCAGGATGGCGTGCTGGTGGCTTCAACGGTGCAGGAAGGGGTAATGCGTAACAGAGGGTGATTTGGCCCTCTCCCACAGGGAGAGGGAATAAACACAAAAAACGGCAACCGAGGTTACCGTTTTGCTTTTACCTTGTGCGGCCTGATGCCCTCACCCTGACCCTCTCCCACAGGGAGAGGGAACAAACACTAAAAACGGCAACCGAAGTTGCCGTTTTGCTTTTACCTTAGGCGTTATACGCATTCTCGCCGTGACTGTTGACGTCCAGACCTTCGCGTTCCTGCTCTTCCGGTACGCGCAGGCCGACCGTCATATCCGCCAGTTTGTAGCCAATGAAAGCGACAACGGCAGACCATACAACGGTAATCGCAATACTTTCCAGCTGCACCAGCACCTGATGAACCATGGTCACGCCTTCCGCATAGCCCACACCACCCAGTGATTTCGCCGCGAAGATACCGGTCATGATACAACCGATAATGCCGCACACGCCGTGCACACCAAACACATCGCAAGGGTCATCCACGCGCAGAAGACGTTTCAGCGCCGTCACGCCCCACAGACCCGCCAGACCCGACACCAGGCCGACCAGCAGCGCGCCGCCGACACCGACATACCCACACGCAGGGGTGATACCGACCAGACCGGCAATCGCACCCGAGCAGGCACCCAGCAGGGAAGGTTTACCGCGCACCGCCCACTCGCCGAAGACCCAGGAGAGGATCGCACCCGCCGTGGCCACAACGGTGTTCACAAAGGCCAGCGCGGCAATTTCGTTCGCGGCACTTGCTGAGCCTGCGTTAAAACCAAACCAGCCAAAGTAGAGGATCGCTGTACCGGTAAAGACCATCGGCAGGTTGTGCGGTTTGAACGCTTCTTTACCGAAGCCCACGCGTTTGCCAATCAGGTAGGCACCCACCAGACCCGCTACCGCGGCGTTAATGTGCACAACGGTACCGCCAGCGAAGTCCAGCGCACCGTGCGTCGCCAGCAGACCGCCACCCCAGACCATGTGCGCAATCGGCACATAGGAGAGCGTCAGCCAGACCACCACAAAGATCAGGACGGCAGAGAAGCGAATACGCTCGGCGAGTGCGCCCACAATCAGCCCGACGGTAATGCAGGCGAACGAGCCCTGGAACGCCACGTGAATATACTGATAGAAGCTGCCCATCAGCGCGGTCAGTTCAATATTTTTCAGCATCACCCAGTCGAAGTTACCGAAGAATGCGTTGCCGGTGCCGAAAGCGAGGGAGTACCCGTAAACCACCCACAGTACGCAGACCAGTGCGAAGGTCACGGCAACCTGCGTCAGCATGGAGAGAACGTTTTTGCCACGGATCAGGCCGCCGTAGAACAGCGCAATGCCCGGAATGGACATGAACAGCACCAGCGCGGTGCTGATCATCATAAAGGCGTTATCGGCTTTGTCTGCCACCGCAGGCGCAGCCAGCGCCAGGCCCGGCAGCAGCGCCAGCGAACCCAGACCCGTTTTAAGTGTTGCTATCTTCATTTTCTCGATCCCTATCACTGTGTGCCAGGCGTTAATTACAGTGCCGCTTCGTCAGATTCGCCGGTACGGATGCGAATGACGCGCTGCAGTTCGGCAACGAAAATTTTGCCGTCGCCAATTTTGCCGGTGTAGGCCGCTTTGCTAATGACATCAATGACTTCATCAAGCTGATCGTCAGCAATCGCGACATCAATTTTTACTTTTGGCAGAAAGTTAACGCTGTATTCCGCCCCGCGATAAAGCTCGGCATGACCCTTCTGACGACCAAAGCCTTTCACTTCGGTGACAGTCAGTCCCTGAATACCCATTGAAGACAGCGCTTCACGCACGTCTTCGAGTTTGAATGGTTTGATTACAACCGTAACCAGCTTCATAGATCCCCTCCAGTCAGAATTCGGTAATGGCCGCAGCTTACGCAGAAGCTATTGCAAGGGGTGTGCCAGAAATGAAAACCGGAGGGAACAGCGGTGTAATGAGCATTACACGGTCCTGATTAACGAACCGGCGAAAAAAAACGCACCATGCCGGTGCAGGGTGCGTTTCAGTTTTGCACCAACAGGAATGACTGTTAGCGCATCGCCTCATTTTAGTGCATCAGGCGCTAAGCGACTCTTCATCGCGCACGCTGGCTGCCAGCTCTTCGCCCGCCAGCTGCAGCTGGTACATCTGCCAGTAACGCCCTTTTGCCTCCAGAAGTTCGCGGTGCGTACCGCGCTCAACGGCGTGTCCGCGATGCAGCACCAGGATCGTGTCCGCATCGACGATGGTGGACAGGCGGTGGGCAATCACCACCAGCGTGGTATGGTCGCGTACGGCAGCCAGTGCCTGCTGGATGGCCTGCTCGGTGCCGGAGTCAATGCTGGCCGTCGCTTCATCCAGAATCAGGATCTGCGGTGTTTCAATCAGCACGCGCGCCAGCGCCAGAAGCTGTTTTTGTCCAACAGAAAGATTGTTGCCCTGCTCGCCCAGTTTCGTCCTGATGCCGTCGCTAAACCCGCGCGCCAGCGCTGCCAGCTGCACTTTTTCCAGCACGTCCCAGACCTGCTCCTCAGTGTAGTCTCGCCCCAGGGTTACATTCGCGTAGAAGGTATCGGCCAGGACGACCGGATCCTGCTGCACCATCGCAACGCCTTTGCGTAACACGGTGTGGCTGAGAGACGCCAGCGGGCGTCCGTCGAGGCGAATTTCACCGCGGCTGACCGGGTAATACCCCATTAACAGGCTGGCTAGCGTGCTCTTACCGCTGCCGGTATGCCCCACCAGCGCCACGAACCCGCGTGACGGAACAGCAAGCGAGATATCCTGCAGTACCAGCTGGTCGTCGCGGTAGGCAAAGGAGACGTTATCAAAGGCAATCGCCCCGCTTTGCAGAGGACGATCATCGTTACCGTAAGTCTGACGCGGCCTGTCCATCAGCTCGAAGACACGCTCCCCTGCCACCACCGCCTGCTGGAGCATAGACTGCTGCGTCGTCAACTCGATCAAGGGTTCGTTCAGGCGGCCAAGGTAGCTGATAAAGGCGTATAACACGCCCACCTCAATGGTCCCTTGTGTGCTCAGGCCAAAAAGCATCAGCAGCCCGCAAAGCACCAGCGCGGAGAAAAGGCTCAGCAGCGGGCGCAACAGGAACCCATCAAGCCGCAGCGTCTGCATGCGCGCCATATAGTGCGAACGGCTGGCTTCCCCCATCCGCTCACCAAAACGTGCCTGCTGGCGGAACTGCTGGATGACGCTCATGCCGTTGATCACTTCGTTGAAGCCATCATTGATGTCGGCCAGGTAGGTGCGCACCCGACGTACAATCGGCGTACTGTAGCGTTGATAGATAATCATCACGATCAGCACTGCCGGGAAGATAGTGATGGCCACCAGCGCCATACGCCAGTCGAGGCTGAACATCGCCACCAGCATCGCGCCAATCAGCGCTGCGCTTCGCAACACGGTTGCTACCACGGTCACGTACAGATCGCGGATCACCTCAGTGTCGTTGGTCACGCGCGAAATCACCTGCCCGACGGGCTGGATATCAAACTCGCTGAGCGGCTGGCGAAGCGCGGCGTCCATGACGTCCGTGCGCAACTGCTGTACGACGCCCACGGCGGCCCGGTTAAACAGCAGCGACTGGGCATAGTGGAGACCGGCGGCCGCCAGCTGCAAACCTACGTAGGCTACGCCCAGGCCCGCCACCAGCCCCAGTGGCAGGTAGCTTTTGGCAACCATATTGTCGATGAAGTAGCTGATGAGCAGCGGACCGCTCACTTCAGCCACTGCAGCAATCCACAGTAAAAGCACGGCCACGGACAGCGGTTTACGCCACGGCGAGCCATAGGCCAGCAGACGTTTCAGCGTCGGCCACATTGTTCCGAGCTTACGCATTGTCGGCCTCCTCAGCGTGTTCTGGCGCATCGTCCAGCGCCGCTTCAAGCTGTTGATAGCGATACATATCTCGATACCAGCCTGGTTGCTCCGCAAGTGTTTCGTGCTGCCCGCGCTGGGCAATATGCCCATGTTGTAATACCAGAATTTCGCTGGCTTCCGTCAGCGCCGACAAACGGTGGGCGCTGATAATCACCGTGCGCCCGTCACCCCACTGGCGCAGGTTATGCAGGATCTGATGTTCGGTACGACCATCTACGGCAGAAAGGGCATCATCCAGAATCAGGATTTCCGCATTCAGCAACAGCGCACGCGCAATCGAGATACGCTGTTTTTGTCCCCCGGACAGCATCACGCCCCGTTCCCCGACTTCTGTTTCGTAGCCCTGCGGCAGGCGCAGAATGTCATCATGTACGCTGGCTAACCTCGCCACATGCTCAATCTCTTCCTGCGTCGCCCTTGGGCGTCCAAGGGCAATATTGTTTGCCACGGTGTCTGAAAACAGGAACGGCGTCTGGCTGACGACCGCCAGTCGGCCTCGCCACTCATCCAGCACCAGACTGGTCAGGGGAATATCATGGAAGCGAATATCGCCCTGCGTAACGTCAAAATGGCGCTGGAGCAGTGAGAGCACGGTACTTTTTCCGGATCCTGTCGGGCCACAGATGCCCAGCATCTGGCCGGGCTGAAGGGTAAAGCTGACGTTCTCCAGTACCGGATGTTCCGTTTGCGGATAGACAAACTGGCGGATGTCGACTTTCATGACGCCGCGCCCTTCTGGTACCACTTCGCTACCGTCATTGACCACCGGCGCTTCGGCCAGCATGGCGCGAATGCGGCTATAGGCAGCGCTGCCGCGCTCCACGATGTTAAACATCCAGGCCAGCGCCAGCATCGGCCAGATCATCAGCCCCAGATACATGGCAAAGCTGGTCAGTTGCCCCAGGGTTAACGTCCCCTGAACCACCATCCAGCTTCCGCCGCCAATCGCCAGCAGGTTGGCCATGCCAATCGCAATATAGATGGTCGGGTCAAACCGGGCGTCAATACGCGCCACGCGCATGTTCTTCGCCCCCGTGTCGGCGGCATCGGCCGCGAACAGCGCCGATTGTCTGTCTTCCAGGCCAAACGCTTTGATCATCCGGATGCTGGTCATGCTCTCCTGGGTGCGGTCGTTTAGCGACGAAAACGCCGCCTGCGCCAGCTTGAAACGCTCGTGCAGCTGTTCGCCGTAGCGGTTGATCGCCAGCGCCATGAGCGGCATCGGCAACAGGGCAAGCAGGGTTAACTGCCAGCTGATCTGTGTGGACATGACGATCAGCACCGCACAGCCCATCACCAGCGAGTCCACCAGCGTCAGCACCCCTTCCCCGGCGGCAAAGACCACGCGATCGACATCGTTAGTGGCGCGCGCGATAAGATCCCCGGTACGATGGCGCAGATAAAATTCGGGATGCTGCCGGCTCAGCTGGTGGTAAAAATCCTCACGCAGCTCTACGGCCAGCTGGTAGGACGCGCCAAACAGCAGCACGCGCCAGACGTAGCGCAGCAGATAAACAATGATGGCCGTCAGCACCAGCGTGCCAACCCACATCAGCACCCGTGCGGTGGTGTAATGCTGCTCGGTGACGCCATCCACGACGTATCCCACCACTTTCGGCGGGATCAACTGCAAAATGGCAATGATAATAAGCAGGCATACGGCGCCGAGGTAGCGTTGCCACTCCCGACGAAAGTACCAGCTTAGTTGGGCAAATAATCGCACGCGGTTTGTTCCTGAAGGTATTTTACGAAGTTATTCAATAGGTAACGCTGTGGTGTATTTAATCTGTTCCATGGCGAAGCTCGAGGTGACGTCCGATAATCCCGGTACGCTGTTCACCAGCCGTTTGTAGAAGTCATCATAGCGCTTCATGTCGGCCACCTGAACGCGCATCAGGTAATCGTACTCGCCGGCCATCCGCCAGAAACCGAGCACCTCCGGCATTTCCGAGACCTGCGTGACAAAGCGGCAATACCATTCGCTGCTGTGATGCTGCGTTTTTATCAGGACAAAAGCCGTCAACCCAAGCCCCAGTTTTTCGGGATCTAATAACGCGACGCGTCCCAGAAGAATACCGTCATCCTCAAGCTTCTTCAGGCGCTTCCAGCACGGCGTGGTGGTCAGATTAACGGCATCGGCCAGCGCCTGCAAAGAGAGGGTACAGTCACTCTGCAGTAACGACAGGAGCTTACGGTCAATTTTATCTAGCATACCCACCTCACAGAGAAAATTTTTCTCCCTTGATTCTATTTTAAAGGCCAGATAGCAACAATTTTTTCTGTGCTTTTCGCTATGCTAGGCACAAAATGACAAACGGATAACTACGATGAATAGCACCTGGGTTAAACATGCGATCAGCGAAATCAATGCCGACTATCAGCGCTCGGCGGATACGCACCTGATTCGCCTTTCCCTGCCGGGATTTGACGGCATACAGCTCTATCTGAAAGATGAAAGCACTCATCCTACCGGTAGCCTGAAGCATCGCCTGGCGCGCTCACTGTTTTTATACGGTTTATGTAACGGCTGGATTAAAGAAGGCACCACCATTATTGAATCCTCATCCGGTTCAACGGCGGTGTCCGAAGCCTATTTTGCCCGCCTGTTGGGTCTGCCGTTTATCGCAGTAATGCCGTCCTGCACCGCAAAACGCAAAATCGAACAGATCGAATTTTACGGCGGTCGCTGCCACTTTGTGGAAAGCGCCTGCGAAATCTACGCCGCCTCTGAAATGCTGGCCCGTGAGCTCAACGGCCACTATATGGACCAGTTCACCTTCGCCGAGCGCGCGACGGACTGGCGCGGCAATAACAACATTGCCGACAGTATCTTCCGCCAGATGACCCACGAGCCACACCCGGTACCCTCGTACATTGTGATGAGCGCCGGGACGGGCGGTACCTCAGCCACGATCGGACGCTACATTCGCTGTCAGGGCTACGATACCCAACTGATGGTGGTGGATCCGCAAAACTCCGTATTCCTCGACTACTGGCAAAACCGCGATGCCAGCCTGCGCAGCCCGGTGGGGAGTAAAATTGAAGGGATTGGCCGCCCGCGCGTGGAGCCGTCGTTCATCCCGGATGTGGTGGATGAAATGCTCCGCGTGCCGGATGCCGCAAGCGTGGCAACAGCGCACTGGCTGGAGACGCAACTGGGCCGTAAAGTCGGCGCATCGACGGGAACAAATATGTGGGGCGCACTGCAGCTTGCCGCCCGTATGCGCGACGCGGGCCGCACGGGTTCTGTCGTCACGCTGTTGTGCGACAGCGGCGAGCGCTACCTTGAGACCTACTACAATGCGGAGTGGGTGCAGGCCAACATCGGCGATATCGCCCCGTGGAAAGCGCAGATTGCGCAGTTGCTGAAGTAAAAAAAAGCCAGACCGAAGTCTGGCTTGCTGGAAGGGTCTCACTATTCGGGGGAATATGGGAGGGTGTTATTGTCCAGCCAATGCATCAAAAAATGGGACACCGCTTCGTTGCGGCAATGTCCTATAACCGGCAGATGAGGAAGCGCCGCTTTTAGCTGCGCCATCGCATTCCCCATAATCAGACCGCGGCCTACGCTGCCCAGCATCTCCCGGTCGTTCATGGCATCGCCAAACGCCATGCAATCCTGAAGCGTTAAGCCCAGGTGGTCGCTCAGTACCGCCAGGGCTGAACCTTTGTTACAGCCCACAGGCAACACCTCCAGACAATCCACTGCCGAGAAGGTCAGATGCGCCCGGTTACCCAGCACCTCATTGAGCTGAACGCGTAAACGGCACAGATCGTCATGATCGCCACAGAAACAGATCTTGGTCACCGCATGGGCGGGGATCTTACGCAGATCGATAAGCTGGTATCTAAAACCGCTGTAGACATGCGCATGCAGTAACGCCGGAATATCACGCCCGGTAAACCAGCCCCGATCGTTAAAGACGTGAATGCTGGCCTGCGTGTCCCAGGTACTGTGCAGCACGATATCTGCCACTTCCGGGTCGAGATCCTGACGGTGCAGTACCTCCCCTTCAACAGAGTGAATTCGCGTCCCGTTGCCGGTGATCAGAAAGGCGTCGAGGGAAAAGGCGCCCAGCAGATGAAGCATTTCCAGCACATGACGGCCAGTGGCAAAGGTCAGGGTGACGTTACGCTCGTGCAGGCGCTTTAGCGTGTTCAGGGTTTTCTCCCCTAAACGGTGATCCGGCATTAACAACGTACCGTCCATATCAAATGCAGCGAGCCGAGCCATGGTTACTCCCGAAATGTGATGCGGTTAACTTGTGCATCAGTATCGTGTGAGATATACGGAAGTAATAGTGAATAGATGATTATTATTGTTCCGGGTTTTTTATGCGCCAGCTCAACCGACTCAATCAGTATCACCGCCTCTGGCAGCCTTCGAAGGGTGCAACGCAGCAGGTCACCATCAGCGAACTGGCTGCCCGCTGTTTTTGCAGCGAACGACATGTCCGCACGCTGCTGCGTCAGGCCCAGGACGCGGGCTGGCTGAGCTGGCGAGCGCAGTCGGGTCGCGGCAAACGGGGAGAGCTGACGTTCCATGTCGCCCCGGAGTCACTGCGTAATGCAATGATGGAAGAGGCGCTGAAGCGCGGACAGCAGCACAACGTGCTGGAACTGGCCCAGCTTGCCCCCGAAGAACTGCGGTCTTTGCTGCACCCGTTTTTAGGCGGGCAGTGGCAAAACGACACGCCGACGCTGCGTATCCCCTATTACCGTACACTGGATCCGCTTCATCCCGGTTTTCTGCCAGGTCGCGCGGAGCAACATCTGGCAGGACAGATTTTTTCCGGGCTAACGCGTTTTCATGGCAACTCCAGTGAACCCACAGGCGATCTCGCCCATCACTGGGCGGTGTCGGAGGACGGTCTGCACTGGCATTTTTATATTCGCTCCACCCTGCACTGGCATAATGGCGATAAGGTCGAAACCGGGCAGCTTCAGCAAAGCCTGAACGCGCTTCTTGCCCTGCCTGCCCTGCGTAAACTGTTCCAGAGCGTCTTGCGTATTGACGTCACTCACCCTCAGTGTCTGACATTTACTCTGCACAAGCCGGATTACTGGCTGGCACACCGCCTGGCCACCTATTGCAGCCGCCTTGCCCATCCCGAACAGCCCATGACGGGCTGCGGCCCTTTCAGGCTCAGCGTGTATGAACCCGATCTGGTTCGCCTGGAGAGCCATGAACAGTACCATCTCAGCCACCCGCTGCTTAAGGCTATCGAATACTGGATCACCCCGACGCTATTTGACTCTGAGCTGGGTACCAGTTGTCGTCATCCTGTGCAGATCGCCATTGGCGAACCGGATGAACTTGAGAGTCTGCGTCTGGTCACTAACAGCACCAGTCTGGGCTTTTGTTATCTCACGCTGAAGCAAAGCCCACGCCTGAGTGAAATGCAGGCGCGACGACTCATTAATATCATTCATCTCTCAACGCTTCTGCATACGCTCCCGCTCAATGAAGGGCTGATTACCCCAACAGAGGAGTTACTGCCCGGCTGGGCAATTCCTCAGTGGCCGGATTTAACCCATGTCCCTCTGCCGGAGAGGTTAACCCTGCTGTACCATTTGCCCGTCGAGCTACACACGATGGCGCGTCAGCTAAAACAGTACCTTGCCCAGCAGGGCTGCGCGCTTACGGTTATCTTTTATGATGCGAAAACCTGGGACGGATGCCAGCAACTGGCGGATGCGGACATCATGATGGGCGACAGACTGATTGGCGAAGCACCGGAATACACGCTTGAGCAGTGGCTGCGTTGTGATGCCCTTTGGCCACACCTGCTGAGCGCGCCGCAATATGCTCATCTGCAGGCGACGCTGGATGCGGTCCAGACCCAGGCCAATGAACAGGACCGGCATGCGGGCCTGAAGGCGATATTTAGCCGGCTGATGGAGAATGCGGTCATCACCCCGCTGTTTAATTACCAGTATCAAATCAGCGCCCCGCCGGGGGTCAACGGCATACGCCTTAACACTCGCGGCTGGTTTGACTTTACCGAAGCCTGGCTGCCCGCCCCCAAATCGTGAAGAAGCTGGTCGCCGTCGTGGTCAGACGGTAACATAACGTTTTTACGTAACTGTCGAGATGATTTATGAAACGTGCCGTCGTCGTGTTCAGCGGAGGACAAGACTCTACTACCTGCCTGGTCCAGGCCCTTCATCAGTACGATGAAGTTCACTGTGTCACTTTCGATTATGGTCAGCGCCATCGCGCTGAAATCGACGTTGCCCGTGAACTGGCCCTAAAACTGGGCGCACGCGCGCACAAGGTGCTGGACGTTACGCTGTTAAATGAACTGGCCGTCAGCAGCCTCACCCGGGACAGTATTCCCGTCCCGGACTACGAACCTGACGCCAGCGGCATTCCGAACACCTTCGTTCCTGGCCGAAATATCCTCTTCCTGACCCTGACGGCAATTTACGCCTACCAGGTACAAGCCGAAGCGGTGATAACCGGCGTATGCGAGACCGACTTCTCCGGCTATCCGGACTGTCGCGATGAGTTCGTGAAAGCGTTAAACCACGCCGTCAATCTGGGCATGGCGAAAGAGACGCGCTTTGAAACGCCGCTGATGTGGCTGGATAAAGCCGAAACCTGGGCGCTGGCGGACTACTGGGGCAAGCTGGACCTGGTTCGCAGTGAAACCCTCACCTGCTACAACGGCATCAAAGGTGACGGTTGCGGCCAGTGCGCCGCCTGCAACCTGCGCGCTAACGGGTTGAATCACTATCTTGCCGATAAAGCCGGCGTGATGGCCGCAATGCAGAAAAAGACCGGGCTTAAATAGGGTTATTTGACCGTGCTGTCGCAAAACAGGTATCGACAGCACGCGTCCCCCTGATATGTCTTACACGATCATCTGTTCCAGCTTTTCCCGCAACTCCCCTTCAAGCGGCAGCGCTTTCTGCGTTTTCAGATCGATACAGACGAAGGTAATTAGCGCATCAGCCACCACCTGCCCTTCAGGATCCAGCGTGACAACCTGACTGAGGACACCACTCTTCCCGTTTATCTGTTGTACCTGGCTGGTCACGGTGAGCACATCACCCAGTACGGCCGGACGGCGGTAGTTGATGTTGATGTTGACGACCACGAACGCGATGTTATGCGCGGTCAGCCACTGAAAGCTTTCGCTGTTTTCCAGCCCGTCCCAGCGCGCTTCTTCAAGAAACTCAAGATAGCGTGCATTGTTCACATGCTGGTAAACGTCGAGGTGAAAACCGCGTACTTTGATTTTTGTCTGCATAGCGCAATAGCCTTTCGTTGTTATAGGATCAGAGGTCATCACTGGTATGACCTCTTTATCCTGGCAAATTATCGCCGCAGTGCAAGTAATTGTGAGATTACAGCGTCAGGTGTGAGAGGTTGCGTTCAACCAGCGCGCTTCCCATCCCCGGAACCTGTTTGAGATCGTCGACGGTTTTGAAAGGTCCGTACTCTTCGCGGTAGCTGACGATAGCCTGCGCTTTTTTCAGGCCGACACCGTTCATCGCGCGGGCCAGATCTTCCGCCGATGCCGAATTGATACTCACCCGCGTACCGTCATCGTCCCCATTTTTACCGGCATCCGTCGCTTTGGTTTGCCCCTGCACTGGCGCAGCGGCGTCGGTCTTACTCTGTACCGTCTGTGGTTTAGCAGCAGGCGTCGCCGCCTGCGTGCCAGCGCTCATCCCGGTGGTGGCAATAGCCAGCGTAATTAACAGTGCTTTGATTCCACGTTTCATGCTGTATCTCCTTGTTTGTTGACAGCCCAGTCACGATAGCCATCGATGAAAGCAGGCACAAACGGCAGATTGCAGAAATGGAAAAGGCCGCGAAAGCGGCCTTTAGTTTTTGCAGAGCGTTACGAAAATCTGCGAGCAGATACGTAATTATTGCTGCTGAGTAATCACATCGCCCAGCTTGATTTTGGCATCTTTACGCAGGTTGCTCATCATCGCTTCGAAAGCAATCTGGGCATTGTTCTGGGTAATGCCCTGAACCATCGCTTTCTTCTGCGCTTCTGGCAGAGTGCCGGCTTTCACTTCATCGAGCGCCAGCAGAACGACGTTACCCTGCATATCAGTCGTGGAGCCGAAGCTCGGTTTATCCTTCAAAGGCAGGCTCAGGCCAAATGCAGCCTGGCTGACAGGATCCTGACCCGTACGGCTCAGCGTTTTCGCCTCACCGAAGCTCAGGCCAGCCGCTTTCAACGCGTCCTCTTTACCCGCTTTCAGATCAACCAGAATCTTTTCAGCATCCAGTTTCGCCTGCTGTTCCGCTTTATTGTGCTTAACCTGGGCGACAACCTGATCCTTCACTTCCGCCAGCGGTTTGACCGCTTCTGGCTTGTGCTCGCTGACGCGCAGAACGAACGCACGATCGCCATCAACGGTAATGATGTCAGAGTTACTGCCTGGCGTGCCGTTCTCGCCGACCAGCCCACCGTTAAAGATGGCATCTGAAACTGGTTTGAAGTTCAGCTCTTCCGGCAGGTTATCACGGCCAAACCAGCCCGTTTCAACCGCTTTCACGCCAGCCGCCTGCTCTGCACCCGCCAGAGATTCGTTGTCGTTGCTGGCCGCATCGCTCACTTTCTGCTGCAGTGCGTAGTAGGCATCCAGCGCTTTTTCCTGCTTCACTTTCGCCGCGATGTCATCACGAACTTCAGCCAGTGGTTTGGTTTTCGCAGGGATGATGTCGTCCAGACGAACCACCAGGAAACCAACGGAAGATTTAACAACACCAGACAACTGGCCTTTGTCTTTCAGACCGGCATTTTTCAGTTCATCAGGGGTCGTTGCCTCTTCCAGCCAGCCCATATCCCCACCGTTTTTCGCGGAGATAATATCGGTGGATTTCGCTTTCGCAATGGTCGCGAAATCTGCGCCTTTATTCAGTTCATCCAGTACCGCTTTGGCATCAGCCTCGGTTTTGGTCTGAATCACGCTGTAGCGGTTGCGCTGCGGCTGAGTGAACTGATCCTGATGCTGATCGTAGTAAGACTGGATCTCCGCGTCAGACGCGCTTTCCTGCAATGCAGCCGCATCCAGCTTGATGTAGCTCACGCGGAACTGCTCCGGAGAAACAAAGGAATTCTTGTTCTGCTCGTACCAGCCGTTAACGTCAGCGTCGCTTACCTGCTGTTTCGCCGCCAGGGCATTTACGTCAATGGTCGCTTCACGCACAACGCGTTGCTGCGCTACCAGCGCGGCCAGTTCGTCCGTTTCACCTTTGAGCATGAAATCAGTACCCACAACAGCATTGATGAGTTGCTGGGTAGTCAGTTGGTTACGCAGCGCCTGCGCGTATTGATCGGCGGTCATGCCCATCTGGTTGACGATGCTGTTGTAACGCGCGTTATCGAATTTGCCGTTAGACTGGAAGGCTTGCGTGGAGAAAATGGCTTTTTTCACCTGCTCGTCGCTGATGCCGAGGCCCAGTTTTTTGGCATACTGGTCCAGCAGCGCTTCGTCGATAAGACGGTTCAGCGTCTGTTGGCGCAGGGTCTTCATATACCCTTCGTTCGCCGCCAGCTCAGAGAATTGGTCGCCCAGCTGTTGCTGCATACGGTTACGTTCACCGGCAAAAGCATTCTCGAACTGACCACGACTGATCTCCTGGCCATTCACTTTTGCGGCATAGTTCGCGCCACCGCCAATAAGGTAACTGCTCACGCCGGTCAATATGAACGACACGATAATGATACCGAAAATAATCTTGAGCACGAGACTGTTAGCAGCCGTGCGTAAGCTGTCCATCATGGTGTAACAACACTCCGCTGTAGGTGACTGATTACCTGACGCTGACGGTAAATCCTGCCCGTCGCGCGTGAAGGCCTATTGTGACAAGAAAACGGGGCGATTGTCAGCCCACAACTCGCATAAACTCGTACAAATCAGGTCTGGACAAACAAAAAAGGCACATCAAACGATGCGCCCTTGTACTATCCGGCTTCCCTGAAACGGGAAAGCAATCAGTTTACTGCGTCTTTCAGCGCTTTACCTGCACGGAAACCCGGCACTTTAGCAGCAGCGATGGTGATCTCTTTACCGGTCTGAGGGTTGCGGCCAGTACGGGCAGCACGCTCTTTAACAGCAAAAGTACCGAAGCCTACCAGTGCAACGTCGTCCCCAGCCTGCAGAGATTCAGTAACAGAAGCAATTAATGCATCTAACGCACGTCCAGCTGCAGCTTTAGAAATATCAGCACCAGCAGCAATTTTGTCAATCAGTTGAGATTTATTCACTGTTCTCTTCCTCTCTTTATAATTTATATCGCGTCTGAATCCTTCACAACGCGACCGCGCAGCAGTTATATCAGGCCTGCCATGACCTTACAACACCCGTTGTTGATGGCTGACCTAATCAGCAATCTAAATTAGCTATACAAAAAAAGGCTGGCAAGTGCGAAATCACTTACCAGCCTTGTTTTTATTGACGCTCTTTGCGCGAGGTCACTATTTTGCGGTTACAACCTGCATTCCGGAAGGTTCATTCTGCAATGCGAGACTAAGAACTTCCTCAATTCGCTTAACAGGATGGATCTGCAGATCGGCAATCACGTTGTCCGGAATCTCTTCCAGGTCGCGTTTGTTTTCGTACGGGATCAATACGGTTTTGATCCCACCGCGATGTGCCGCCAGCAGTTTTTCTTTTAACCCACCGATTGGCAGAACCTGACCACGCAGGGTGATTTCACCGGTCATCGCCACATCGGCGCGCACCGGGTTGCCGGTCAGACAGGAAACCAGCGCGGTACACATGGCAATACCCGCGCTTGGGCCATCTTTCGGCGTTGCCCCTTCAGGAACGTGAACGTGGATGTCGCGTTTTTCATAGAAATCCGGGTTGATGCCCAGTTTTTCCGCGCGCGCGCGCACCACGGTCAGCGCCGCCTGTATGGACTCCTGCATCACTTCCCCCAGAGAACCGGTGTAGGTCAGTTTGCCTTTGCCCGGGACACAAGCGGTTTCGATGGTCAGCAGATCGCCGCCCACTTCCGTCCATGCCAGACCGGTCACCTGGCCCACACGGTTTTCGTTGTCCGCGCGACCGTAGTCGAAACGCTGAACGCCGAGATAGGCATGCAGATTATCGCCGTTAATCACAATGTGTTTAAGGCTCTTATCCAGCAGCAGCTGTTTCACCGCTTTACGACACAGTTTAGAGATTTCACGCTCAAGGCTACGCACGCCCGCTTCACGGGTGTAATAACGGATAATGCCAATAATCGCGCTGTCCTCTACGGTCAGCTCGTTGGCTTTCAGCGCGTTACGCTCTATCTGTTTCGGCAGCAGGTGCTGCTTAGCAATGTTCAGCTTCTCATCTTCGGTATAACCGGAGAGACGAATCACTTCCATACGGTCCAGCAGCGGGGCCGGAATATTCATGGAATTCGACGTCGCGACAAACATGACGTCGCTCAGGTCGTAGTCCACTTCCAGGTAGTGATCGCTGAACGCCACGTTCTGTTCTGGATCAAGCACTTCCAGCAGAGCCGAGGCCGGATCGCCACGCATGTCCGAGGACATTTTGTCGATCTCATCGAGCAGGAACAGCGGGTTTTTAACGCCCACTTTCGCCATTTTCTGAATCAGTTTACCCGGCATAGAACCGATGTAGGTGCGGCGGTGACCGCGGATTTCCGCTTCATCGCGTACGCCACCCAGCGCCATACGGATATACTTACGGCCGGTCGCTTTGGCAATGGACTGGCCCAGAGAGGTTTTACCCACCCCCGGCGGTCCTACCAGGCAAAGAATAGGGCCTTTAATTTTGTTCACACGGCTCTGTACCGCAAGGTACTCAAGAATGCGGTCTTTCACACGTTCCAGGCCGTAGTGGTCGGTATCCAGGATTTCCTGTGCCTGACGCAGGTCTTTTTTGACCTTGCTGCGGGCGTTCCACGGAACCTGTACCATCCACTCAATGTAGCCGCGCACCACGGTCGCTTCCGCCGACATCGGAGACATCATTTTCAGCTTCTGCAGTTCTGCTTCCGCTTTCTCTTTCGCCTCTTTCGGCATCTTCGCCGCATCGATCTTGCGCTTCAGCGCTTCGTTTTCGTCCGGCGCGTCGTCCATCTCGCCGAGCTCTTTCTGAATGGCTTTCATTTGCTCATTCAGATAGTACTCACGTTGAGATTTCTCCATCTGCTTTTTCACGCGGTTGCGAATACGCTTCTCAACCTGCAGCAGATCGATTTCAGACTCCATCATCGCCATCAGGTATTCCAGACGTTCGTTAACGTCGGACATTTCCAGCACGGACTGTTTGTCAGCCAGCTTCAGCGGCATATGGGCAGCGATGGTGTCCGCCAGACGCGCAGGATCGTCGATGCTGTTCAGCGACGTCAGCACTTCTGGTGGGATTTTCTTGTTCAGCTTGATGTAGCCTTCAAACTGGCTAATCGCGGTGCGCACCAGCACTTCCTGCTCGCGCTCATCCAGTTCGGGCGAATCAAGGTACTCTGCCTTCGCGGAGAAGTGTTCGCCATCGTCTGACAGAGTGGTAATACGCGCACGCTGCAGACCTTCTACCAGCACCTTCACGGTGCCGTCAGGCAGCTTCAGCATCTGCAAAATAGAGGCCACGGTCCCGACGGTGAAAAGATCGTTTACACCCGGCTCATCCGTTGATGCTTCTTTCTGCGCCACCAGCATGATTTTTTTATCATGATCCATAGCGGCTTCGAGGCAACGGATAGATTTTTCCCGCCCTACAAATAAGGGTATGACCATGTGCGGATAAACCACCACATCGCGCAACGGCAATACGGGGATTTCAATGCGTTCAGAACGCTCAGGATTCATAGAGCTCTCTCTTAGTTAGTGTCCGCCAGGTAAGCTGGTCATGTCACTGTGCTTCACATAACCATTAACATGTATCCAGTATATGGGGATGTTTCCCACACATTCAACGCTATGAATAAGGAAAAAGTAAAGGGGAGATAAAATCCCCCCTTTTTGATTAACTGCTTGTATGATTTGGTGAATTATTCGCCAGACGCCTGCTGTGCTTCCGGTTTACCGTAAATCAGCAGTGGCTTGGTTTGACCGCTAATCACGGACTCGTCAATCACCACTTTTTCCACGTCTTCCATTGAAGGCAGATCGTACATGGTGTCGAGCAGAGCCGCTTCAACGATAGAACGCAGGCCACGCGCGCCGGTTTTACGGCTCATTGCTTTTTTGGCAATCGCATCCAGCGCTTCGTCACGGAATTCCAGGTCAACGCCTTCCAGATTGAAAAGCGCCTGATACTGCTTGGTCAGCGCATTTTTCGGCTCTTTCAGGATCTGGATCAGCGCCTCTTCACTCAGTTCATTCAGGGTTGCCACCACCGGCAGACGACCGATGAACTCAGGGATCAGACCGAACTTGATCAGATCTTCTGGTTCAACCTGTGCCAGGAGCTCGCCTTCGTTCGGTTTTTCGGACGTTGATTTCACCGTTGCGCCAAAACCAATGCCGGAGCCGGTTTCAACACGGTGGGAGATGACTTTATCCAGACCGGCAAACGCACCGCCACAGATGAACAGGATTTTGGAGGTATCAACCTGCAGGAACTCCTGCTGAGGGTGTTTACGTCCCCCCTGCGGCGGAACGGCAGCAACCGTCCCTTCAATCAGCTTCAGCAGTGCCTGCTGTACGCCTTCACCTGATACATCACGGGTGATGGAAGGGTTGTCTGATTTACGGGAGATCTTGTCGATCTCATCGATGTAAACGATCCCGCGCTGGGCTTTCTGTACGTCGTAATCGCACTTCTGCAGCAGTTTCTGGATGATGTTTTCAACGTCCTCACCCACATAACCGGCTTCGGTCAGGGTGGTGGCATCCGCCATGGTGAACGGAACATCCAGCAGACGCGCCAGGGTTTCAGCCAGCAGCGTTTTACCGGACCCGGTTGGGCCGATCAGCAGAATGTTACTTTTACCCAGTTCTACGCCATTGCTGGTATCGCCGTTGCGCAGACGTTTGTAGTGGTTGTATACCGCTACCGCCAGTACTTTCTTGGCCTGCTCCTGACCGATGACATAGTCGTCAAGGTGATGACGAATTTCATGCGGCGTTGGCAGCGCGCTGCGTTCGCGGTGTGGCGCGACTTCTTTAATCTCTTCGCGAATGATGTCGTTACATAAATCGACACATTCGTCGCAGATATACACGGACGGCCCGGCAATCAGTTTACGCACTTCATGCTGGCTTTTGCCGCAAAAAGAGCAGTACAGCAGTTTGCCCGAACCATCTTTGCGTTTATCTGTCATGAGTCCAAACCTCTTTTTAAGTTCTTTGTGCCGCACATGACGACGCAAATGCCATTCTAAGACGCAAGCTGCTCTCAGGCAGAGTGCCGCCCTACCTTAGTATAGCGGCACACTCGCGTCGCGGGCATCAATTACGATGGGTCAACACGGAGTCGACTAAGCCGTACTCAACTGCTTCTGAAGCAGAGAGGAAGCGATCGCGCTCGGTATCGCGCTCGATCTGCTCGAGGGGTTGACCCGTATGCTGCGCCATAAGTTCATTCATGCGCGCTTTTACTTTCAGGATTTCGCGGGCGTGGATTTCAATATCCGTCGCCTGCCCCTGGTAACCGCCCAGCGGCTGGTGAATCATCACGCGGGAATTCGGCAAGCAGAAACGCTTACCCTTAGCCCCTGCTGTTAACAGGAACGCGCCCATAGATGCAGCCTGACCCATACAGATAGTGCTTACATCAGGCTTGATGAATTGCATGGTGTCATAAATGGACATACCTGCTGTAATCACGCCACCCGGGGAGTTAATGTACAGGTAAATGTCTTTTTCCGGGTTTTCCGCTTCCAGAAACAGCATCTGCGCCACGATCAGGTTAGCCATATGGTCTTCCACCTGGCCTGTCAGAAAGATAACGCGTTCCTTGAGCAGACGGGAATAGATATCAAAAGAACGCTCACCACGTGAGGTCTGTTCAATAACCATTGGCACCAGAGCCATATGGGGTGCAAAGTTATCTCGTTCGCCACTGTATGACATTTCCGTCTCCTGGATCAAAATTGAAAACACCTGCTGTACTGATTGTAACCTTACGGACGGATTATCAGCCAGTCTCATTCATCATGATTACGTACTTATGGGGTTCACAGTGCCCTATTTCAAGCATAACAACCTTTTGTTGTTACGCTAACACCGAAAGGGCGTTTTAGCACTCTTCCTGGGCTAAGCTGCGATAAAAAAAACCCGCTGCCGCAAGGCAACGGGTTTTCTGTTCAAACTTTAAACCGTCAGGGCGAAATTACGCCTGCTGGTTCATCAGTTCGTTGAAAGAGGTCGCTTTTTCGGTCACTTTCGCTTTCGCCAGTACCGCTTCAACAGCCTGCTCTTCCAGGGCAACGTTGCGCATGTTGTCCATCAGCTCTTTGTTCTTACCGTAGAACTCGATCACTTCTGATGGATCTTCGTATGCAGAAGCCATCTCTTCGATCAGGCCTTTCACACGCTCTTCGTCAGCTTTCAGCTCGTGGGTACGAATCACTTCGCCCAGCAGCAGGCCAACAACAACGCGGCGTTTTGCCTGCTCTTCGAACAGTTCGCGTGGCAGTTCCATCGCTTGCTGCTGGTTGCCACCGAAACGCTGTGCAGCCTGACGGCGCAGCACGTCGATTTCGCTGTCGATCAGGGCAGCTGGCACGTCGATTTCGTTCGCTTTCACCAGACCTTCGATCGCCTGAGATTTAACACGGTTACGCACCGCGCCATTCAGCTCGCGCTCCATATTTTTACGCACTTCGGTACGCAGGCCCGCGACAGAACCATCTTCCACGCCGAAACGCTTGATGAATTCTTCAGTCAGTTCTGGCAGTTCGCGCTCTTCAACTTTCTTCAGGTTGATAACGAACTTAGCCGCTTTACCTTTCAGGTTTTCAGCGTGGTACTCTTCCGGGAAGGTCACGTCGATGGTGAACTCTTCGCCCGCTTTGTGGCCTTTGATACCGTCTTCGAAGCCTGGGATCATACGACCCTGGCCCATCGCCAGTACGAAGTCAGACGCTTTGCCGCCTTCGAACTCTTCGCCGTCTACAGAACCGGTGAAGTCGATGGTCACACGGTCTTCCGCGTCAACAGCGCCTTCTTTCTCTTTCCAGTTCGCCTGCTGCTTACGCAGGGTGTCCAGCATGCCGTCAACGTCTTCGTCAGTCACGGATACAATCGGTTTTTCAACTTCGATAGATTCCAGACCTTTCAGCTCGACTTCCGGATACACTTCGAACTCTACAGAGTAGGTGAAATCTTCGCCCAGTTTGTATTCGCCTGGAACGTAGTTCGGCGCGCCGGCCGGATTGATTTTTTCTTTGATGATCGCATCAATAAAGTTACGGCTCATCAGCTCACCCAGCACATCCTGACGCACAGAAGCGCCATAACGCTGAGCAACAACATTCATTGGTACTTTGCCCTTACGGAAGCCGTCAATACGTACTTTTTTTGCTACGTTGACCAGCTCGCTTTTCACAGCAGTTTCGATGCTGTCAGCAGCGATAGTAATCGTTACACGGCGGCCAAGGCCTTGAGTGGTTTCAACTGAAACTTGCATCTTGTTACCTCAAAAAAATCACAGTGCTCGGTCAACTCTGAATCTGTCTGTTATACCGGGATGCTCTCTTAGTGCAGATTCACATTCCCTGTCGCCAGAATCATCCCGAAGACATTCATTAAGACGCGGCATTATAGCGGCATCACTTAGGTGAGTCGAGAACGGTTGGGGCATGTTGCTGCGGCTTTTTTCACACTTTAAGGCTATTTTTAGCCTTAAAAACGCACCATCCGCTCAAAACTCAGACAAAACAAAACGGCCCGGAGGCCGTTTTGAGGAAATCTGTAAGCAACATACTGGAAAAACTCCAGCGGTTGCAAATCCGATTTATCAGGCGATGGTGCCTGCTCCCCGGCAAGGCGGGGAGGCAAAAACCGTATCCTGCAAGCCTTCCCACTCCTTAATGGTGTAGGTATGCAACGCCAGGGCATGTACGGTTGTGGAGAGTTCTTCCGTCAAGGTGCTGTAGATCAAGCGGTGTCGGTTCAGGAAACGTTCTCCCGTGAAGCGATCGCTAACCAGAACCACTTTGAAGTGGCTTTCAGAACCTGCCGGTACGTTATGACGATAGCTCTCGTCGACGACTTCGAGGAACACAGGGTTGAACGCTGCCCTTAATTTATCTTCTATCTGCTCACGTATCATCATGAAATTACTCCTCCGACAACGCCAGGATGTCACCCATCCCTTTAAATATTAGCCGCTTTTACCGTTTCCATTACACCTTGACAACAAATATTTAGCTTTCGTCTTATTTTCTCATCCAAACGAATGAAGTTTACTGTGTGGCTCATACGTTTTGTCATTCCGCGAGGGAGAAAAAGGGTGAGCTGGTCAGTTTTCAGACAAGGCGATGAATTTACATGCGTTGACCACTTCCCCTGGCCGTTGGCGATGTTATGATGGCGGCAATTTTTTCTCTCTCTATGCTTACGATTCGTGAGAACCTTAAAATGTTAAAAAAACTCTTCTTCCCGTTGGTAGCCCTTTTTATGCTGGCAGGCTGCGCTACCCCGCCAACCACTATTGATGTTTCACCTAAAATCACCCTGCCTCAGCAGGACCCAAGCCTGATGGGCGTAACGGTGAGCATTAACGGTGCCGATCAGCGTCAGGATCAGGCTCTGGCGAAGGTGACCCGCGACAACCAGCTGGTGACATTGACCGCGTCCCGCGACCTGCGTTTCCTGCTGCAGGAAGTGCTGGAGAAACAGATGACCTCTCGCGGTTATATGGTTGGCCCAAGCGGCGCGGTGGATCTGCAGATCATCGTGAACAACCTGTACGCTGACGTCTCCCAGGGTAACGTGCGCTACAACATCGCCACTAAAGCGGATATCGCCATCATCGCGACCGCGAAGAATGGCAACAAGATGACCAAAAATTACCGTGCGAGCTACTCTGTAGAAGGCGCGTTCCAGGCGTCTAATAAAAATATTGCTGATGCGGTTAACAGCGTGCTGACGGACACTATCTCCGACATGGCGCAGGACACCAGCATTCACGACTTCATCAAACAGAACGCGCGTTAATCCTGCTGGCTGACCCGGTATGTTACCGGGTCAGTTGCTAAGAACATGTCCAGTCAATACTTACGTATTTTCCAGCAACCGAAATCAGCCATTCTGCTGATCCTCGGCTTTGCCTCGGGTTTACCCCTCGCGCTCACTTCCGGCACGCTTCAGGCATGGATGACGGTCGAGAATATCGATCTTAAAACCATCGGTTTCTTCTCGCTGGTGGGCCAGGCCTATGTCTTTAAGTTCCTGTGGTCTCCGGTCATGGATCGCTACACGCCGCCCTTCCTGGGGCGTCGTCGTGGCTGGCTGGTGATGACCCAGGTCCTGCTGCTGCTGGCCATTGCGGGGATGGGTTTTCTTGAACCCACCTCGCAGTTACGCTGGATGGCCGCGCTCGCGGTGGTGATTGCTTTCTGCTCCGCTTCCCAGGATATCGTGTTCGACGCCTGGAAGACGGACGTCTTACCGGCGGAAGAGCGCGGTGCCGGTGCGGCCATCAGCGTGCTGGGCTATCGCCTCGGGATGCTGGTCTCCGGCGGGCTGGCTCTCTGGCTGGCCGACCGTTACCTCGGCTGGCAGGGCATGTACTGGCTGATGGCTGCCCTGCTTATCCCGTGCATTATCGCGACGCTGTTTGCGCCCGAACCGAGTGATGTAATCCCTGTTCCCCGTACGCTGGATCAGGCCGTCGCCGAACCACTGCGTGATTTCTTTGGTCGTAACAACGCCTGGCTGATCCTGCTGCTTATCGTCCTTTATAAGCTTGGCGATGCCTTTGCGATGAGCCTGACTACCACCTTCCTTATCCGGGGCGTCGGTTTTGATGCCGGCGAGGTGGGTGTGGTGAATAAAACGCTGGGGTTGTTCGCGACCATCGTCGGCGCGCTCTACGGTGGTGTATTAATGCAGCGCCTGACATTGTTCCGCGCGCTGTTGATTTTCGGCATTCTGCAGGGGGCGTCTAACGCAGGTTACTGGCTGCTGTCGATCACCGACAAACATATGGTCAGCATGGCTACCGCGGTATTCTTTGAAAACCTCTGTGGCGGGATGGGGACCGCGGCATTTGTCGCCCTGCTGATGACGCTCTGCAACAAGTCGTTTTCTGCCACGCAGTTCGCACTGCTCTCAGCACTCTCTGCCGTTGGCCGCGTCTATGTGGGGCCGATTGCTGGCTGGTTTGTTGAAGCCCATGGCTGGCCGACGTTTTATCTCTTCTCTGTGGCTGCTGCGGTGCCGGGGATTTTATTACTGCTGGTCTGCCGTCAGACGCTGGAATATACCCAGCGAACAGAACACTTTATGCCGCGCACCGAATATCATCGCGCCTACCGTTTTGCGTTACGTCTGTTAATGACGGGCTGTGTTGCCCTGGCTCTCTGGCTGGTCGTGCTCATTATTAATGCCAGCACGTCGCTGGCGCTCCCTCTGGAAGCCCTTCTGCTGGACGCTGGCGCCCTGCTGGCCGTCGTCGGGATCCTGACGGGAGGCGTGCTCGATTTCATGGCGCTGCGTAAAACGCGCATGACCTGAAGAAAAATGCGAAAGGTTATTTCCCGTTGTAATCACTAAGCGAAATTATAACGGTGAAATAGCCAGCAACCGCTAAAAAAATATTTGTTGTTTTGTGCGGGATAGGATTTGGAAATTATTGGCTCCGGTTCCAAAACACTATTTTTCATTAAACGATTCAGCATTGGTAAGTTTGATTTTTCGTTTTTTAGATGTCTTTTTATTGATAATTAATTGTTAATTTTTTGTTTATTTTTAACAATGGTTATACCAATTGCCCCTTTTAGGGTATGCTTGGGGGTCCTTTCGTTATAAAGCCCATGCCATGCGGCTTCGGTCTTAAAAACCGACATAATTTGCAACACTTGTGACACGTGCGGCAGAACCCGGTAACACCTTCCTGACACAGGCCTAATGATGTTTACAGTAATGTAACCTTCCCGTAAAATGCCCGCACACTTTAAACGCCACCAGACTCCCGTGGAATTGAGGTCGTTAAATGAGACTCAGGAAATACAATAAAAGTTTGGGATGGTTGTCATTATTCGCAGGCACTGTATTACTCAGTGGCTGTGATTCTGCACTACTAGACCCCAAAGGACAGATTGGACTGGAACAACGTTCACTGATATTGACGGCTTTTGGCCTGATGTTGATTGTGGTTATTCCAGCCATTTTGATGGCTGTTGGTTTCGCCTGGAAGTATCGTGCGAGCAATAAAGATGCGAAGTATAGCCCGAACTGGTCACACTCCAATAAAGTGGAAGCTGTGGTCTGGACGGTACCTATCCTTATCATCCTGTTCCTTGCCGTGCTGACCTGGAAAACCACTCACGCACTTGAGCCAAGCAAACCGCTGGTTCACGATGAAAAACCTATTACCATCGAAGTGGTCTCCATGGACTGGAAATGGTTCTTCATCTATCCAGAGCAGGGCATTGCTACCGTGAATGAAATCGCCTTCCCGGCGAACACTCCGGTTCAGTTCAAAGTGACCTCCAACTCCGTAATGAACTCCTTCTTCATCCCACGTCTGGGTAGCCAGATTTACGCGATGGCCGGTATGCAGACTAACCTGCACCTGATCGCGAATGAAGCAGGCACCTATGATGGTATCTCCGCCAGCTATAGCGGCCCGGGCTTCTCAGGTATGAAGTTCAAAGCTATCGCAACGCCGGACCGTGCCGCTTTCGACCAGTGGGTTGCAAAAGCGAAGCAGTCTCCAAACACCATGTCTGACATGGCGGCGTTCGAAAAAGTGGCTGCACCTAGCGAATACAACAAGGTGGAGTACTTCTCTAACGTGAAACCTGATTTGTTCAAAGACGTTATTGGCAAATTTATGGATCACGGCAAGAGCATGGACATGACCCAGCCTGAAGGCGAGCACAGCGCGCACGAAGGTATGGAAGGCATGGACATGAGCCACGCGGAAACCGCTCACTAAGGGGCCGAGGAAGAAAATGTTCGGAAAATTGACACTGGATGCAGTGCCCTACCATGAACCGATTATCATGGTTACGGTGGCTGCGATTATCATCGGTGGTGCGGCCTTACTGGCCTTAATCACTTACTTCGGTAAGTGGAGCTACCTGTGGAACGAGTGGCTGACTTCGGTTGACCACAAAAAACTCGGTATCATGTACTGCATCGTCGGTATCGTCATGTTAATTCGTGGCTTTGCGGATGCGATCATGATGCGTAGCCAGCAGGCACTCGCGTCTGCGGGTGAAGCCGGCTTCCTGCCGCCGCACCACTACGATCAGATCTTTACCGCCCACGGCGTTATCATGATCTTCTTCGTGGCAATGCCGCTGGTTATCGGTCTGATGAACGTGGTCGTTCCGCTGCAAATCGGCGCGCGCGACGTTGCGTTCCCGTTCCTGAACAACCTGAGCTTCTGGTTCACGGTTGTCGGCGTAATCCTGGTTAACCTGTCACTGGGTGTGGGCGAATTCGCGCAGACCGGCTGGCTGGCTTACCCGCCGCTGTCAGGAATCGAGTACAGTCCGGGCGTAGGTGTCGACTACTGGATTTGGGCGCTTCAGCTCTCCGGTGTTGGTACAACCCTGACCGGTATCAACTTCTTCGTGACCATTATCAAGATGCGTGCCCCGGGCATGACCATGTTCAAGATGCCGGTATTTACCTGGGCATCGCTGTGCGCCAACATCCTGATTATCGCGTCCTTCCCAATTCTGACCGTCACCATCGCGCTGCTGACCCTGGACCGCTACCTGGGCACCCATTTCTTCACGAATGATATGGGTGGCAACATGATGATGTACATCAACCTGATTTGGGCCTGGGGTCACCCGGAAGTGTACATCCTGGTTCTGCCTGTCTTCGGTGTGTTCTCCGAAATCGCAGCAACCTTCTCGCGTAAACGTCTGTTTGGTTACACCTCGCTGGTGTGGGCAACCGTCTGTATTACCGTTCTGTCGTTCATCGTTTGGCTGCACCACTTCTTCACCATGGGTGCGGGCGCGAACGTAAACGCCTTCTTCGGTATTACCACCATGATTATCGCCATCCCGACCGGGGTGAAGATCTTCAACTGGCTGTTCACCATGTATCAGGGCCGTATCGTGTTCCACTCAGCCATGCTGTGGACCATCGGCTTCATCGTGACCTTCTCCGTAGGTGGGATGACCGGCGTACTGCTGGCGGTACCAGGTGCTGACTTCGTTCTGCACAACAGTCTGTTCCTGATTGCGCACTTCCATAACGTTATCATCGGTGGCGTGGTCTTCGGCTGCTTCGCTGGCGTAACCTACTGGTGGCCAAAAGCGTTCGGCTTCACGCTGAACGAGAAATGGGGTAAACGCGCGTTCTGGTTCTGGATCATCGGTTTCTTCGTGGCATTTATGCCGCTGTACGTGCTGGGCTTCATGGGTATGACCCGTCGTCTGAGCCAGCAGATTGATCCGCAGTTCCACCCAATGCTGATGGTTGCAGCGGGCGGTGCGGTGCTGATTGCCTGTGGTATCGCGTCTCAGCTGATTCAGTTCTACGTGTCTATTCGCGACCGCGACCAGAACCGTGACCTGACCGGTGACCCATGGGGTGGCCGTACGCTGGAGTGGGCAACCTCTTCTCCACCGCCTTTCTATAACTTTGCCGTTGTGCCGCAGGTTCATGAACGCGACGCATTCTGGGAAATGAAAGAAAAAGGTGAAGCGTACAAGCAACCTGCTCATTACGAAGAGATCCACATGCCGAAAAACAGCGGTGCGGGCATTGTGATTGCCGCTTTCGCAACGGTATTTGGTTTCGCAATGATCTGGCACATCTGGTGGATGGCGATTGTTGGCTTCGCTGGCATCGTAATCAGCTGGATTGTGAAGAGCTTTGACGAGGACGTGGACTACTACGTACCAGTCCGTGAAGTTGAAAAGCTGGAAAATCAGCATTTCGACGAGATTTCTAAAGCGGGGCTGAAAAATGGCAACTGATACTCTGGCGCACTCGACTGCCCACGCGCATGAACATGCGCACCACGATACAGGACCGACCAAAGTCTTCGGTTTCTGGATCTACCTGATGAGCGACTGCATTCTGTTCTGCTGTCTGTTCGCGACCTATGCCGTTCTGGTGAACGGCACAGCGGGCGGCCCGACCGGTAAGGACATCTTTGAACTGCCGTTCGTTCTGGTTGAAACCGCACTGCTGTTATTCAGCTCCATCACCTACGGCATGGCGGCTATCGCCATGTACAAAAACAACAAGAGCCAGGTTGTTTCCTGGCTGGCGTTGACCTGGTTGTTTGGTGCTGGATTTATCGGGATGGAAATCTATGAATTCCATCATCTGATCCTCGAAGGCTTCGGTCCGGATCGCAGTGGCTTCCTGTCAGCGTTCTTCGCGCTGGTCGGTACCCACGGTCTGCACGTGACCTCCGGTCTGATCTGGATGGCAGTACTGATGTTCCAGATCTCCCGTCGCGGCCTGACCAGTACTAACCGTACCCGTATCCTGTGCCTGAGCCTGTTCTGGCACTTCCTGGACGTGGTGTGGATCTGTGTGTTCTCTGTAGTGTATCTGATGGGGGCGATGTAATGAGTCATTCAAACGATCATGGCGCTTCCCACGGTAGCGTAAAAACCTACATGACAGGTTTTATCCTGTCGATCATCCTGACGGTGATCCCGTTCTGGATGGTGATGAGCGGTTCTGCCTCCAAGCCGGTTATTCTGGGTGCAATCCTGGTGACCGCGGTGGTTCAGATTCTGGTGCATCTGGTTTGCTTCCTGCACATGAACACCAAGTCCGATGAAGGCTGGAACATGACGGCCTTCATCTTTACCGTGATTATCATCGCTATCCTGGTAGTCGGTTCCATCTGGATTATGTGGAACCTCAACTACAACATGATGGTTCACTAAGAGCGGCGAGTATGTTTAAGCAATACCTGCAAGTAACGAAACCAGGCATCATCTTTGGCAACCTGATCTCCGTGATCGGAGGGTTCCTGCTGGCCTCTAAAGGCAGCATTGATTACACCCTCTTTATTTACACGCTGGTCGGTGTGTCACTGGTTGTTGCGTCCGGTTGTGTATTTAACAACTACATCGACATGGATATCGACAAGAAGATGGAAAGGACCAAAAATCGGGTGCTGGTGAAAGGCCTGATCGCCCCTTCCGTCTCGCTGGTGTACGCCACCTTGCTGGGTATTGCTGGCTTTATGCTGCTGTGGTTTGGTGCTAACCCGCTGGCCTGCTGGCTGGGGGTGATGGGGTTCGTGGTGTATGTGGGCATTTACAGCCTGTATATGAAACGTCACTCCGTGTACGGCACGCTGATTGGTTCTCTCTCCGGCGCTGCGCCGCCGGTGATTGGCTACTGCGCGGTCACGAACGAGTTCGACAGCGGTGCGGCTATCCTGCTGGCTATCTTTAGCCTGTGGCAGATGCCGCACTCCTATGCCATCGCGATTTTCCGCTTTAAGGATTATCAGGCAGCGAACATCCCGGTTCTGCCGGTCGTGAAAGGCATCTCTGTAGCCAAGAACCACATTACGCTCTACATCATCGCCTTTGCTGTCGCAACGCTGATGCTCTCTCTGGGTGGCTACGCTGGATACAAATATCTGGCGGTAGCGGCAGCAGTGAGCGTCTGGTGGCTCGGTATGGCGCTGCGCGGTTACAAAGTGGAAGATGACAAAGTCTGGGCACGCAAACTGTTTGTGTTCTCGATTGTCGCCATCACCTCGCTTTCCGTGATGATGTCCGTAGATTTTATGGTGCCGGATTCACACAACCTGCTGACTTACGTCTGGTAAGCCACAACAGGTGAATAAAGGGGTGCTTCGGCACCCTTTTTTATTCACTGAATCTATTAATAACGCATGTAATATTTGTTAAATAACCCTTTATTTACCCCGCCCCTTCCCCGCACTACACTATGGCCTGCTTTTGAACTGAGGTGGTAATGAACGATTATAAAATGACGCCAGGCGAGCTTCGCGCGACCTGGGGCTTAGGGACTGTCTTCTCGCTACGGATGCTTGGCATGTTTATGGTCCTGCCTGTTCTGACCACGTACGGTATGGCCCTGCAGGGCGCCAGCGAGGCGCTGATTGGCCTGGCGATTGGCATTTACGGCCTGGCACAGGCGGTATTCCAGATCCCGTTTGGCCTGCTCTCTGACCGGGTGGGCCGCAAGCCGCTGATCGTCGGCGGACTGCTGGTCTTTGTTCTCGGCAGCATCATTGCCGCCCTCTCCCACTCCATCTGGGGAATTATTCTTGGCCGCGCCCTGCAGGGTTCCGGCGCAATTGCCGCCGCGGTGATGGCGCTGCTGTCAGACTTAACCCGCGAGCAGAACCGTACCAAAGCGATGGCGTTTATCGGCGTGAGCTTTGGCGTCACCTTTGCAATTGCGATGGTGCTGGGCCCCATTATTACCCATGCGCTTGGTCTGCACGCCCTGTTCTGGATGATTGCCGTGCTGGCGACGATCGGGATTGCCTTAACCCTGTGGGTGGTGCCGGACAGCAAAAACCACGTCCTGAACCGTGAATCAGGGATGGTAAAAGGCTGCTTCAGCAAGGTGATTGTTGAACCCCGCCTGCTCAAGCTCAATTTTGGCATTATGTGTTTGCACATCCTGCTGATGTCGACCTTTGTCGCCCTGCCCGGCCAGCTTGCCGCTGCAGGTTTCCCGGCGGCTGAGCACTGGAAAATTTATCTGGTCACGATGCTGATTTCGTTTGTCTCCGTCGTGCCGTTTATCATCTACGCCGAAGTGAAGCGCAAAATGAAGCGCGTCTTCGTGGGTTGCGTGACGGTCCTGCTGATTGCCGAGATCGTGCTCTGGGGCGCCGGCCCGCACTTCTGGGAGCTGATCGCCGGCGTGCAGCTCTTCTTCCTCGCCTTTAACCTGATGGAAGCGTTGCTCCCGTCGCTGATCAGCAAAGAGTCTCCCGCCGGCTACAAAGGTACGGCGATGGGCATTTACTCCACCAGCCAGTTTCTCGGCGTGGCGATCGGCGGTTCGCTTGGTGGCTGGGTTGACGGGCTGTTTGATTCACAAACCGTATTTCTCGCCGGTGCGCTACTGGCGACGGTCTGGCTGCTGGTCGCCAGCACCATGAAAGAGCCGCGCTACGTGAGCAGCCTGCGGGTAGAAATTCCGGATGACGTTGCGATTAACGATGCGCTGAAGCTGCGTCTCGAAGCCAAAGAGGGGGTGACAGAGGTGCTTATTGTCGCGGAAGAACGCAGCGCTTACGTCAAAATAGACAGTAAAGTGACCAACCGTTTTGAGGTCGAGCAGGCGCTCTGCGCCTGAAAAAAAGCCCGGTTAAACCGGGCTCTCTTTATTAATCGCGGAAGTTTTTAAACTGGAACGGTTGTCCCAGATCGCCGCCACGCACCAGCGCCATCACGGACTGCAGGTCATCGCGTGACTTTCCGGTAACACGAATTTCTTCGCCCTGGATCTGCGCCTGCACCTTCAGCTTGCTGTCTTTGATGAGCTTAACGATCTTCTTCTGCACCGCGCTCTCAATGCCCTGCTTCAGTTTGGCTTCCACAAACCAGGTTTTACCGCTGTGGACAAAGTCTTCCGGCACATCCAGAGACGTCCCTTCAATGCCGCGTTTTAACAGCTTGGCGCGCAGAATATCGAGCAGCTGGTTCACCTGGAAATCAGACTCGCTCAGCACCTTAATGGTCTTATTTGCATCGTTGAGCTCAAACGACGCCTCTACGCCACGAAAATCGAAACGTGACTCAACTTCGCGGGTTGCGTTCTCAACGCCGTTGCGAACTTCCTGGATATCAACTTCGGAAACAATATCGAAAGATGGCATCTTTTCTTCTCCCTTCACTTTTGTTGCGTTGCATAATACCCGCTACGAGACATAACTCAACAGAAGCTTAGCTGTATAATTAAGCTGTAACACCTGGCGCAGTTGCAGGTGAGGAGGAACAATGAAAATTACAGTGCTCGGATGCGGAGCCCTTGGTCAGCTATGGCTGACTGCGTTGTGCAAGCATGGACATGAGGTTCAGGGCTGGCTGCGCGTGCCCCAGCCCTATTGCAGTGTAAACCTGATTGGTGAAGACGGAAGCATCTTTAACGAATCCCTCACTGCGAACGATCCGGATTTCCTGGCGCAAAGCGACCTTTTACTGGTGACGCTCAAAGCGTGGCAGGTCTCGGACGCGGTCAAAACCCTGGCCGCGCAGCTCCCCCCCACGTCCCCCATCCTGCTGCTGCATAACGGCATGGGGACCCTGGATGAACTGAAAAGCGTCCCGCAGCCCCTGCTGATGGCGACAACCACTCACGCTGCACGCCGCGACGGTAACATTATTGTCCATGTCGCCAGCGGCGTGACGCACATCGGGCCTGCCAGACCGCAGGATGGGGACTACAGTTATCTGGCTGATGTCCTGCAGAAGGTATTACCTGACGTGGCCTGGCATAACCACATTCGTCCTCAACTCTGGCGCAAGCTGGCCGTTAACTGCGTGATTAACCCGCTGACGGCGCTGTGGAACTGCCCAAACGGGGAGCTGAAAAATCATCCAGATGAGGTTGCGCTGCTGTGTGCGGAAGTCGCGGCGGTTGTTGAGCGGGAAGGCTTGCATACCTCGGCAGACGATTTACGCTGTTATGTCGAACAGGTCATTGAGAGTACCGCAGAAAACATCTCCTCGATGCTGCAGGATGTTCGGGCATTACGCCACACAGAGATCGACTACATCACGGGATATCTGCTAAAACGCGCCCGCGCGCACGGCATCGCGGTGCCGGAAAACGCCCGTCTGTATGACCTGGTTAAACGTAAGGAGAGTGAATATGAGCGCGTCAGCACTGATCTGTCTCGCCCCTGGTAGCGAAGAGATGGAAGCGGTCACTACCATTGATTTGATGGTGCGCGGCGGCATTAAGGTCACCACCGCCAGCGTCGCCAGCGACGGTAATCTGGCAATCACCTGCTCGCGCGGGGTGAAGATCCTCGCGGATGCCCCGCTTGTGCAGGTGGCTGACGGGGAGTATGACATTATCGTGCTGCCCGGTGGCCTGAAGGGTGCGGAGTGTTTTCGTGACAGCCCGCTGCTGGTCGAGACCGTGCGTCAGTTCCATCTTTCGGGCCGTATCGTGGCCGCCATTTGTGCTGCGGCCGGCACGGTGCTGGTACCCCATGACATCTTCCCCATCGGCAACATGACCGGCTTCCCGGGGCTTAAGGATACGATCCCGGAAGAGCAGTGGGTGGATAAACGCGTGGTCTGGGATCCGCGCGTCAACCTGCTGACCAGCCAGGGGCCAGGCACCGCGATTGATTTTGGCTTAAAGATTATCGACCTGCTGGTCGGGCGCGAAAAAGCGTACGAAGTGGCGTCATCGCTGGTGATGCCAGCGGGGATTTATAATTACTATGAAGAGTAGTGCATAAAAAAGCCGGGTGGCGGCTACGCCTTACCCGGCCTACAAATGCACGGTATCGTAGGCCCGGTAAGCGAAGCGCTACCGGGCGAGAAACTACGGACGATATACCTTCACATTGGCAAAGCCCTGCTCGCGCAGATACAGCGCCTGCAGACGGCTCATCACCCCGCGCTCACACCACAGCAGGTACGTTTTGCTCTGGTCGAGGTCGCCAAACTTCGTGCTCAGCTTGTAGAACGGCAGCGAAACCACTTCCACACCGTCTACCTGCAGCGGCTTGTCATCCTGCTCATCAATAGAGCGGATATCCAGAATCGCATCGTTCGCACCGAAACCGCTCACGGTTTCCACTTCAACCACGTCCTGTTCGGTCTGCTGGGCAATTTCGCGGATATCAATGTTGGACGCTTCCGCCACCACTTTATCCAGAATGCTGAAATCGAAGTTCTCTTCTTCCGCTTCGATCTTCGCTTTCACCGCTTTAACGGTCGGGCTTTTTGAGATCACACCGCAGTATTCCGGCATGGTGCGGGCAAAATCTTCGGTACCAATTTCACGCGCCAGGTCGATGATGTGCTCTTTGTCGTGGGAGATCAGCGGGCGCAGGATCAGGGTATCAGACACATTGTCGATAAGGCGCAGATTGGTCAGCGTCTGGCTGGAGACCTGGCCCAGCGCTTCCCCGGTGACCAGCGCCTGCACGCCGTAGCGCTCCGCCACTTTGGAGGCCGCACGCACCATCATACGCTTCAGGATGACGCCCATCTGGCCATCGTCCACTTTCTCAAGGATTTCGCCGACCACAGGTTCGAAGTTGATCGCCACAAAACGCACGCGGTGGGAGCTGCCGAAGCGGTTCCACAGATAATGCGCAACCTGACGAACGCCGATTTCGTGCGCCGCACCGCCCAGGTTGAAGAAGCAGTAGTGCACGCGGCAGCCGCGGCGCATCAGCATATAGCTGGAGACGCCGGAGTCGAAGCCGCCGGAGATCAGGGACAGGACATCTTCCTGAGTCCCGATCGGGAAACCGCCAATACCTTCATAGCGCCCTTTCACCAACAGCAGGCGATCGTTTTCGATCTCCAGATTCACGGTCACGTCCGGGTTGGTCAGACGCACGCGCGCAGACTCAACGTGCTGGTTCAGACCGCCGCCGACGTAACGTTCCACTTCAATGGAGCTGAATTCGTGTTTACCGCGACGCTTCACGCGCACGCAGAAGGTTTTGCCTTCAATCTGGTCGCGATACTGAACCAGCGCTTTCTCGAAGATATCGTGCATGTCGCTGAACGGGACATCTTCCACTTCCAGAATATGGTGGATCCCCGGGATACGAGTCAGGGCGTCACGAATGTCCTGACGTTTGTTTTCGTCTTTCGCACGGACTTCAACGTGGTCCCAGTGGCGCACCACGGCGAGGGTTTCGTCGTAGTGCTTTAATACGTTACGAATGTTCCCGGTGAGAATTTTAATAAAGCGCAAACGCACAGATTGGCTTTTGATGGTGATTTCAGGGAACAATTTAATGATAAACTTCATGGCGGCAATGTTTCTTAGGCAAGCGTATTAAGGCTTGTAATGGAAAAGAGTACAGCAGCCCACACCCGTGGCTGCATCCAGGCGCGCAAGTATACCACCATCGCGCCGCTCCTGTGCACATTGCGCGTTATTTGATAATTGCCCTGAGTCCGTTACCATGTCGGGGCTGAGAATATAAGAGTCAATTCACTATGCCGAAGAAGAACGACGCACCGGCCAGTTTCGAAACTGCGCTGAGTGAACTGGAGCAGATTGTCACCCGCCTTGAGAGCGGCGATCTCCCGCTGGAAGAGGCGCTCAACGAATTCGAGCGCGGCGTGCAGCTGGCGCGCCAGGGGCAGGTCAAGCTGCAGCAGGCTGAACAGCGCGTACAGATCCTGCTGTCCGACAGCGAAGACGCGAAAACCACGCCTTTTACACCGGACGCCGAGTAAATGGATTTTGCCAACGAGCTTCAGGCGCGTGTCGTGCGCGCCAACGACGCCCTGCGCCGTTTCATTGCGCCCCAGCCTTTTCAGAACACTCCACTGGTTGAAGCCATGCACTATGGCGCACTCTTGGGGGGAAAGCGCCTGCGCCCGTTTCTGGTGTACGCCACAGGCAATATGTTTGGTATCAGCGATAACACGCTGGACGCCCCGGCCGCCGCCGTGGAGTGCATCCATGCCTACTCGCTGATCCACGATGATTTACCGGCCATGGATGATGACGATTTGCGTCGGGGTCAACCAACCTGCCACATCAAATTTGGCGAGGCGAATGCCATTCTGGCGGGTGATGCCCTGCAAACGCTGGCATTCTCGATCCTGAGCGATGCACCGATGGCTGAAGTGGCTGACCGCGACCGCCTGGCGATGATCTCCGAGCTGGCAATGGCCAGCGGCGTGGCCGGCATGTGCGGCGGACAGGCTCTCGATCTGGACGCGGAGGGACGTCAGGTTAATCTGGAACAGCTGGAGCGTATTCATCGCCATAAAACCGGGGCATTGATTCGTTCAGCCGTACGCCTGGGCGCGCTGAGCGCGGGTGAGCGAGGGCGCAAAGCCCTGCCGATTCTGGACAGATACGCCGAAAGTATCGGTCTGGCATTCCAGGTTCAGGATGACATTCTGGATGTGGTGGGCGATACTGCAACATTGGGAAAACGTCAGGGTGCGGACCAGCAGCTTGGCAAAAGTACCTACCCCGCCCTGCTGGGTCTTGAGCAAGCCCAGCGTAAAGCCCGGGATCTGATAGAGGATGCCCGCCAGTCGCTGAATCTGCTGGCCGCGCAATCACTGGATACTTCGGCACTGGAAGCGCTAGCGGACTATATAATCCAGCGTGATAAATAAACACACTATCTCGATGAGCCTTTGATGAGTTTTGATATTGCCAAATACCCGACACTGGCGTTAGTTGACTCCACCCAGGAGTTACGTCTGTTGCCGAAAGAGAGCCTGCCGAAGCTGTGCGACGAGCTGCGTCGTTACCTGCTCGACAGCGTAAGCCGCTCCAGCGGCCATTTCGCCTCCGGGCTTGGCACGGTTGAGCTGACCGTGGCGCTTCACTATGTCTATAACACGCCGTTCGATCAGCTTATCTGGGACGTGGGCCACCAGGCCTATCCGCACAAAATTCTGACCGGACGTCGCGATAAGATTGGCACCATTCGTCAGAAAGGGGGCCTGCATCCGTTCCCGTGGCGCGGTGAGAGCGAGTACGACGTACTGAGCGTCGGTCACTCCTCCACCTCCATTTCAGCGGGCATCGGGATTGCCGTGGCCGCTGAAAAAGAGAACAAGCAGCGCCGCACCGTCTGCGTGATCGGCGACGGCGCCATCACCGCCGGGATGGCCTTTGAGGCCATGAACCACGCGGGCGACATCAAGCCGGACATGCTGGTGATTCTGAACGACAACGAAATGTCGATTTCCGAAAACGTCGGCGCGCTGAACAACCATCTGGCACAGCTGCTCTCCGGCAAGCTTTACTCAACGCTGCGTGAAGGCGGCAAGAAAGTCTTCTCCGGCGTACCGCCGATCAAAGAGCTGCTCAAACGTACCGAAGAGCACATCAAAGGCATGGTCGTGCCGGGCACGCTGTTTGAAGAGCTGGGCTTTAACTATATTGGTCCTGTTGACGGTCATGACGTGCTGGGGCTGGTGTCCACGCTCAAAAACATGCGCGACCTGAAAGGCCCGCAGTTCCTGCATATCATGACCAAGAAAGGGCGTGGTTACGAACCGGCGGAAAAAGATCCGATTACCTTCCACGCGGTACCGAAATTTGACCCGTCCAGCGGCTGTCTGCCGAAAAGCAGCGGCGGTATGCCGAGCTATTCAAAAATCTTCGGCGACTGGCTGTGCGAAACCGCCGCGAAAGACAATAAGCTGATGGCGATCACCCCGGCCATGCGCGAAGGCTCCGGCATGGTGGAGTTCTCTAAAAAATACCCTGACCAGTACTTTGACGTGGCCATTGCCGAGCAGCATGCGGTCACCTTTGCGGCGGGTCTGGCGATTGGCGGCTACAAACCGGTTGTCGCGATCTACTCCACCTTCCTGCAGCGCGCTTACGATCAGGTTATTCATGACGTGGCGATTCAGAAACTGCCGGTACTGTTTGCAATCGATCGTGCCGGCATAGTCGGCGCTGACGGCCAGACGCACCAGGGCGCATTTGATCTCTCCTTCCTGCGCTGCATCCCGGAGATGGTGATCATGACGCCAAGCGACGAGAACGAATGTCGTCAGATGCTGTTTACCGGCTACCACTATCAGGACGGGCCGAGCGCGGTTCGCTACCCGCGCGGTAATGCGGTGGGCGTTGAGCTGCAGCCGCTGGAGAAACTGGCGATCGGTAAAGGATTGGTAAAACGTCGTGGCGAGAAAGTGGCGATCCTGAACTTCGGCACGCTGATGCCAGAGGCCGCAAAGGTGGCGGAATCGCTGAATGCCACGCTGGTGGATATGCGTTTTGTGAAACCGCTCGACGAATCCCTGATCCTCAGCATGGCTGAAACGCATGACGTGCTGGTCACCCTGGAAGAAAACGCCATCATGGGTGGCGCAGGCAGCGGCGTGAACGAGGTGCTGATGGCGAACCGTAAAGCCGTTCCGGTGCTTAACCTCGGTCTGCCGGACTACTTCATCCCACAAGGCACTCAGGACGAAGCCCGCGCGGCGATTGGCCTAGATGCTGCCGGTATCGAAGCCAAAATCCGCAACTGGCTGGCCTGATCCCTCCCCTTTTCCGCTCCTGCTATGCTTAAACGTATTGTTTAAACAGCAGGAGCGGAACCATGCAATACACGACATTAGGAAAAACAGATCTCAGGGTTTCCCGACTTTGTCTGGGATGCATGACCTTTGGTGAGCCCGACCGGGGGAACCACGCCTGGACGCTGCCGGAAGAGAGCAGCCGTCCGATTATCAAACGCGCCATTGAGGGCGGCATTAACTTCTTTGACACCGCTAACAGCTACTCCGACGGCAGCAGTGAGGAGATTGTTGGCCGTGCCCTGCGTGATTTTGCACGCCGGGATGAAATCGTCGTCGCCACCAAGGTGTACTACCCGGTGGGCGATCTGGCGCAAGGCCTTTCTCGCACCCAGATCCTGCGCTCTATTGATGACAGCCTCAGACGCCTGAACATGGATTACGTCGACCTGCTGCAAATTCACCGTTGGGATTACAACACGCCGATCGAAGAGACGCTTGAAGCGCTCAACGACGTGGTGAAAGCCGGTAAAGCGCGCTACATCGGCGCATCGTCTATGCACGCATCGCAGTTTGCCCAGGCGCTGGATCTCCAGGCACAGCACGGCTGGGCGCGCTTTGTCACCATGCAGGATCACTACAATTTGATCTATCGTGAAGAAGAGCGCGAGATGTTGCCGCTGTGCTACCAGGAGGGAGTAGCGGTCATCCCCTGGAGCCCGCTGGCGCGCGGACGTCTGACCCGTCCGTGGGGGGAAACCACGGCCCGGCTGGTATCCGATGAGGTGGGGAAAAATCTGTACGGCGGAACAGAAGCCAGCGATGCGCTGATTGCCGAACGTTTGGCCGGGATCGCCGACGATACCGGTGCAACCCGCGCCCAGGTGGCCCTGGCGTGGCTTCTGGGCAAGCGTGGTGTCGCGGCCCCCATTATCGGCACGTCCCGGGAAGAGCAGCTGGACGAACTGTTAAATGCGGTGGATATCACGCTGACGCCAGAGCAGATTGCCGAGCTGGAGACGCCGTATAAGCAGCATCCGGTGGTGGGGTATAAATAAGCCCTCTCTTTTGTAGGCCGGGTAAGGCGTAGCCACCACCCGGCAATACAGAGCGCACAACATCACGCGAAGTGGTCGTACCCTTTCCAGTCCAGCGTCACGGGCGCACCGTCTTTCACAAACTTCAGCCCTTCACTCTCCGGCATAATTTGCCCGATACAGGTAAATTTCGCGCCGAGATGGGCTAACGCCACATCCAGCGTGCCACGGTTGAGTTCCGGAACGGTAAAACACAATTCATAGTCTTCACCACCCGAGAGCGCCCAGCGCAGAGCCTGCTCAGGCTCCACATGGCGAAGCAGCTGCTCTGACAGCGGGAACAGATCCAGATCGATGCGCGCGCCAACGCCGCTGGCTTTCAGAATATGCCCGAGATCTGAGATAAGCCCGTCAGAGAGATCGATAGCCGAGCTTGCCCGCTCGCGCAGCGCCTGACCGTGCAGAATACGCGGCGTCGGGCGCAGATGGCGTTTCACCAGATAGGCCGCATCGTCAGCGTTCTTCACGGTTAAGCGATCCTGAAGAATCGCCAGGCCCGCGGCGCTGTCGCCCGGTGTACCGGTCACGTAGATCCAGTCGCCGGGTTTTGCACCCGAGCGCTTCAGCGCGCGACCGAGCGGCACATAGCCGTGGATCGCCAGCGTCATCGACAGCGGCCCGGCCGTGGTATCACCGCCGATCAGCTGCATATCGTAGTAGTTAAGCTGCTCAAACAGCGCATCGCTAAAGGCTTCAAGCCAGGCTTCATCCACCTCAGGCAACGTCAGAGCCAGCGTTAACCAGGCGGGATCGGCCCCCATTGCCGCCAGATCGCTAACGTTAACCGCCAGTGCTTTATAGGCCAGATCGGCAGGATCGATATCCGGTAAAAAATGACGTCCGCACACTAAGGTGTCGGTGCTGATTGCCAGCGTCTGTTTTTCGGGAACATTGAGAAGTGCGCAGTCATCGCCAATGCCGGTTTCAACATCAAGACGAGAGGTTCTGACACGGTCGAAATAACGGGCAATCAGGGAGAATTCGCCGCATGCCATACGTTATGCCTCAGCAAATAAAAGAAAAAACCGGAGCCGCACTGCCCGTCAGGCAATGCAGGACTCCGGTTTGCGGATCACTTTTTGTGGGGACGGATCGCAGGTGCTGCTTTATCAAGAACGCCGTTTACGAACTTGTGGCTGTCTTCAGCGCCGAAGGTTTTCGCCAGTTCGATCGCTTCGTTGATGGCCACTTTGTACGGCACATCATCACGTTTAGACAGCTCAAACAGCGCAATGCGCAACACTGCTTTTTCAACCTGGCCCAGCTCTTCGAGCAGACGGGATAGGTATGGCTTCATCAGACCATCGAGATACGCGCTATTAGTCGCCACTCCCGACAGCAGTTCACGGAAGTACAGAACGTCAACGTCTTTCACGTCCTGTTCTGACAGGAACTGGTATTCAACATCAGCGATGTCGTTCTGGGACAACTGCCAGGAGTAAAGTGCCTGGACGGCACATTCACGGGCGCGGCGACGAGCAGCAGGTTTCACGGAATTCCCCTTACAAAAAAATCAGGCCTTGATGGCTTTCAATACATTGATCATTTCAAGCGCGGTCAGTGCAGCTTCTGCACCTTTGTTACCGGCTTTGGTGCCAGCACGTTCGATGGCTTGTTCAATACTTTCGGTGGTCAGCACGCCGAACGCGACAGGAATTTCAGCATCCTGTGCAACGTGTGCCAGACCGTTGCTTGCACCGCCCGCAACGTATTCGAAGTGCGCAGTGCCGCCACGAATAACGGTACCCAGCGCAATCACCGCGTCGTATTTACCGGTTTTCGCCAGCGCGCCCGCTGCCAGTGGCAGTTCGTAAGCACCTGGAACCCACACAACGGTAATGTTGTCATCTTTAACCTGGCCGATGCGTTTCAGGGCGTCAACCGCACCTTCCAGCAGGCTGTCGTTGATGAAGTTGTTGAAACGCGCAATGGTGATGGCGACGCGAGCGTCCGGGGTAGCTACAGCAGCTTCAATAATGTTCATACTCTTCCTTTACGGGTTCATTTGGCCCCGCAGGGGGGCGGATTTTATCATAATACTTTGCGCACTGCTTCCCTATTTCGGGAGCAATTACGCTGTCGTTAAGTGGAGGCAGACATCCGGGCCCACCGGACGAATCTCGCTGAATTTGAGTTGTGGTGCATCAGCCAGTTTTTCAAGGCCGGGCAGCACAAACAGGCCACGCGCGTCGCTGCCCAACAGTTTAGGCGCCACGTAAACAATCAGCTCATCCACCAGCCCGGCCTGCAGCAGCGCGCCGGCCAGCGTCGGACCCGCTTCCACCCAGATGCTGTTCACCTGCTGCTTACCGAGCAGCATCATCAGCACCACGAGATCCAGACGTCCGTTGTGCTCCGGCACCCTGATACTGCGCACGCCTTCCGGCCATTCGCGCGTATCATCTTTAGTGCGCGCAAACCAGGTTTCACCCGGCTGCTGGACAATGCGGTGCTCTGGCGTCACACGGTTCTGACTATCAATCACAATACGCAGCGGCTGGCGCAGGTTCTCCTGCGGATAGAGCGCCTGGGTATCGGCATTCAGTTCGTCCCAGCGCACGGTCAGCGCCGGATCGTCAGCCAGAACGGTTTCACTGCTGGTGAGGATAGCATGGCTTTGCGCACGCAGACGTTGCACATCGCGCCTTGCCTGCGGCGAAGTGACCCACTGGCTTTCACCGTTTGCCATCGCCGTGCGTCCATCCAGCGAGGCGCCCAGCTTAAGCTGAATATACGGGAACCCGGTGCGCATGCGCTTCAGGAAGCCTTTATTAAGCGCTTCTGCGTCCTGCATCATCAGGCCATGGCTGACCTCAATCCCTTCCTGCTGCAGGCGATACAGACCCCGGCCCGCCACCTGCGGATTCGGGTCCTGCATTGATGCGACCACGCGTGCAACACCTGCGGCAATCAGCGCGTCGCAACATGGCGGCGTACGCCCGTGATGGCTGCAGGGCTCTAGCGTAACGTAGGCTGTGGCGCCGCGCGCCTTCTCGCCGGCCATGCGCAGGGCATGAACCTCAGCATGGGGCTCACCCGCGCGGTAGTGAAAACCTTCCCCCACGATCTCGCCATCGTTAACGATAACGCACCCGACATTCGGGTTAGGGTGGGTGGTAAAACGACCGCGCTGCGCCAGTTTCATGGCGCGCGCCATGTACATCTCATCCTGCATGGACTTAATCCTGTAAGCGGGCGATCTCTTCGCCAAACTCTTTGATATCTTCGAAACTGCGATAAACAGAGGCGAAGCGGATATAGGCGACCTTATCGAGCTTTTTCAGCTGTTCCATCACCAGATTGCCGATCATCTTGCTGGGCACTTCACGCTCGCCCAAACCACGAAGGTAAGATTTTATGTGGTTTAACGCCATTTCAACGTCATCCGCACTGACGGGCCGTTTTTCCAGGGCCTTGAGCATCCCGCTACGCAATTTCTCTTCGTTGAAGGGTTCACGCACGTCGTTAGTTTTTACCACGCGCGGCATGACCAGCTCTGCCACCTCAAAGGTCGTGAAACGCTCGTTACACACCAGACACTGCCGACGACGGCGTACGGATGATCCTTCGCCCACAAGACGAGAGTCGATGACTTTGGTATCCACAGCGGAGCAAAATGGGCAATGCATACGGTATCCCTGTTATCTGGTTAACTGATTTTCATTTTACCCTGATCTGGCCTGACAACAAAGGAAGAGCTTTTTGAGATAAAGGATCTATGTCTGACGCCACAATGCTGGCTACCATTAGGGCGATCCGTTATTTCAAGGAAATAAACGCAATGACAAGACGTTACCTGAAAATATTGCTGGTGGGGAGCCTCTTCACCCTTAGCGCCTGTGCACAGCAAACCGAAGTCCGTCAGATGAAACAGAGCGTGAATACGCTTAATACCGCGATGGACAAACTGAACAAAGAAACGGTGAAGATCACCCAGCAAAATGCGCTCAACGCCAAATCCAGCAGCGGGGTTTATCTGCTGCCGGGCGCGAATACCCCTGCGCGACTTAACAGCCAGGTTGGCACGCTAAAAATGTCTCTGGTGAATGTGGCGGCGAATGCAGATGGTACTCGCGCAACATTACGCATCCAGGGAGAATCCAACGATCCGCTGCCGGCCTTTAGCGGCACCGTCGAGTGGGGCCAGATCCAGGGCACCACGGAGAACTATCAGGAAGTGAATGTCAGAAATCAGCTTTTCACTGCACCCGCCAGCGTGCTGGCTCCGAGCGATGTTGACATTCCGCTGCAGCTCACCGGACTGACCCCGGATCAGTTAGGTTTTATCCGCATTCACGATATCCAACCCGCCGCGCAATAACCCCTTCTTTTCGCGGAGTGCAATGTCACTCCGCTAACATTTACATTTCGTATGGATTGGCAACATAAATGATTGCCGCTACAATCCCGCCCGTTTAAAGTACGCAAACGTGAACGCAATCGATTACGTGTATGAGAGATATGTGAAACAACACATATTTTTGTGAGCAGGGATTCCTATAATAGGCACCGCAGAAACACGAAATATTTAGAAACGCAATTCGCGCATTTTTCACTCCCGGAAGGGAATTTCAATCAGTGGCATGATTATGAAAAAAACATTACTCGCAGCTGGCGCCGTGCTGGCACTGTCCTCTTCTTTCACTGTTAACGCAGCGGAAAACGATAAACCACAATATCTCTCCGACTGGTGGCACCAGAGCGTTAACGTGGTCGGCAGCTACCACACCCGCTTCGGACCACAGATCCGTAACGATACCTACCTGGAATACGAAGCATTCGCCAAGAAAGACTGGTTTGATTTCTACGGTTATATGGATGCACCTGTCTTCTTCGGTGGTAACACCGACGCGAAAGGTATCTGGAACCACGGTTCCCCACTGTTCATGGAGATCGAACCGCGTTTCTCTATTGATAAGCTGACCGGTACCAGCCTGGCGTTTGGTCCGTTCAAAGAGTGGTATTTCGCAAACAACTATATTTACGACATGGGCCGTAACAAGTCCGGTCGCCAGAGCACCTGGTACATGGGTCTGGGTACGGACATCGACACCGGTCTGCCAATGAGCCTGTCCCTGAACGTGTACGCGAAATATCAGTGGCAGAACTATGGTGCCGCGAACGAAAACGAGTGGGATGGCTACCGTTTCAAAGTGAAATACTTTGTGCCAATCACCCAGTTGTGGGGCGGCAACCTGAGCTATATCGGCTTCACCAACTTTGACTGGGGTTCAGATCTGGGCGACAACGACTTCCGCGACCTGAACGGTAAGAAAGCGCGCACCAACGACTCCATCGCATCCAGCCACATCCTGGCGCTGAACTACGATCACTGGCACTACTCTGTTGTGGCACGTTACTGGCACAACGGTGGTCAGTGGAACGACGACGCCAGCCTGAACTTCGGCAACGGCGACTTCAACGTTCGTTCTACCGGCTGGGGTGGTTACCTGGTGGTGGGTTACAACTTCTAATCGTATGATTGTTGCCGGGTGGCGGCTACGCCTTACCCGGCCTACAAAACCTGTAGGCCCGTGCAAGCGCAGCGCCGCCGGGCAAAAAAGCCAGCTCAAGGGCTGGCTTATTACTGCTTCACCTTCCGTAAAAAATCCGCCAACGACCTGTCCGCACTCTCGCTAAAGCGCCTCTCCGTCTGCGCAATATTGAGACATCTGTCGAGCCGAAAACAGCGATAGTCCTCGCGCCGTTCGCACCACGCTGCCAGCAGCCAGCGCTCGCCCCAAAAGAACAACCCCAGCGGCTGAACTTCGCGTTTAGAGAGCTGTCCGGCTTCATCACGGTAATGCAACGCCAGCACGCGCTGGGCGGAAATCGCCTGATGGATCCTGTCAAAATCGCTGCGGGAGTGGCTTTGCATGCAAAAGTCCGGGGCGTAGATCCGCGTCTGCTCCGCCTTTCGACGACTCTCCTCGGGCAGGATCGCCAGCACCTTCTCCTGAGCCGATTCCAGCTCACGCGACAGCGACTCCCCGCCCCAGGTTTTGAGCAGGCGAATCGCGACAATCAACGCCTCAGACTCCTTATTTGTCAGCATCAACGGCGGCAGGTCAAAACCCGACATCAGCCGGTATCCGCTCCCTGCCTCGCCTTCCACCGGCACGCCGGAAAGCGACAGGTCGCGGATATCGCGGTAGACCGTGCGTTCGGACACGCCAAGCCGGTCCGCCAGATGCGCTGCCGTTGTCAGACGCCTGCCCCGCAGGATCTGCACTATCTGAAACAAACGGTCAGCGCGTCGGGTCATAGATTCGTTAACTCTCAGGCAGGTTGATGGAGGCCGACGCGATTACCTTCGCTGTCGGTAAACAACGCGATAGTGCCAATACCATGCGGCAGTTCCAGTGGGCCAAACACGCACTCGCCGCCAGCAGAGGCAACGCGATCGAGCGTGGCCGCCAGATTGTCAGTATGCAGATAGATAATAGCGCCTTCATGAGACGGCACAATGCCCTCAAATTTTGCCAGCGCCCCACCGGTAGCCGGATCCTCATGGGGGAAAACGGCCAGTTCAGCACAGTCCATTTTCTCGCGTTTTAATGACACCTGCATCACGGGCTCATAAAAACTCATCGCGCGATCCATATCCGTGACCGGGATTTCAAACCAGTTAATCACACTTTTCATACATCCTCCTGACGGTTGTTTGGGTTCGAAAAGAGTCTACGACAGGGCTCCTGACAGCATACTGTCAGGAGTGTTTGTCAGGAGCAGATAAAAAAAATCCCGGTCAACAGACCGGGATTTCGATAACGCGCTAAACGTCGGCTTATGGCAGAATGGAAGGCTGATCCGCCCCTTCTTTCTCGACTTTCTGCTGGAGCAGATGCTCGCGCTTCATGCCGAGTTTCAGCGCCAGTGCGGACGCAACGTAGATAGACGACGCCGTACCGATGGTGACACCAATCAGCATGGTCAGCGAGAAGCCTTCCAGTACCGGGCCACCGAACAGGAACAGCATCAGGATCACCATCAGGGTAGTACCGGATGTGATCAAAGTACGGTGCAGCGTCTGGGTCAACGACACGTTAAAGATTTCGTACGGCGTACCGCGACGGATCTTACGGAAGTTTTCACGGATACGGTCAGATACCACGATACTGTCGTTCAGTGAGTAACCGATAACGGACATCAGGGATGCCACAATCGTCAGGTCAATCTCAATGTGGAACAGAGACAGTATCCCCATGGTGATCACCACGTCGTGCGCCAGAGCGATAACCACACCGGCCGCCAGTCGCCACTCAAAGCGGAAACCGACGTAGACCAGGATGGAAATCAGCGCCACCAGCAGCGCCATGGCCCCGGTTTGCGCCAGGTCAGCACCCACGCTTGGGCCGACGAACTCAATACGTTTGACCGCCGCATTCTGGCTGGTTGTTTCGTTAATCACGTTCACAACCTTGCTGCCCAGCTCCTGGCTGCCGTTGGCATCGTGCACCGGCGGCATACGCACCATGATGTCGCGGCTGCTGCCGAAGTTCTGCAGCAGTGGCTCTTCAAAGCCCGCCTTCTGCAGAGACAGACGCATCTCGTCCATATCGACCGGTTTTTCCAGGGAGATCTCGATGACCGTCCCCCCGGTGAAATCAAGCCCCCAGTTAAAGCCTTTCACGCCCATAATCACGATGGACAGGATCAGCAGGAACCCTGAAATGCCGAAGGCCCAGTAGTCCCAGCGCATAAAGTCCCAGACTTTACGGCCGTGGTTCAATTGTTCAACAGTGTATTCCTGTGCCACAACGCACTCCTCAGATAGACAGCTTTTTGACGCGCTTGCCGCCGTACAGCAGGTTCACGATGGCACGGGTGCCGACAATAGCGGTAAACATTGACGTTGCGACACCGATACCGGTTGTAATTGCAAAGCCTTTGATCGCGCCAGTACCCACTGCATACAGGATAAGAACCTTAATCAGTGTTGTTACGTTCGCATCGAAGATGGAGCTAAACGCGCCTTTGTAACCTTCGTCAATCGCCTGCTGAACAGAGCGACCGTTGCTCAACTCTTCTTTGATACGTTCGTTAATCAGTACGTTGGCGTCGACCGCCACCGCAAGGGTCAGAACGATACCCGCAATCCCCGGCATGGTCAGCGTCGCCCCTGGCAGCAGGGACATAATGCCGATGATTAGCACCAGGTTGGCGATCAGCGCGCTGGTCGCAATCAGACCAAACTTCTTGTAGAAGAAGATCATGAAGAGGATAGAGACCACCAGACCGGCCAGACACGCTTCCAGACCCTGCTGGATGTTTTGCATCCCAAGCGTTGGACCAATGGTACGTTCTTCAACAATCTGAATTGGCGCAATCAGCGCACCGGCACGCAGCAGCAGAGAGAGCTGACGCGCTTCGTTCGGGTTGTTAATACCGGTAATACGGAAGCTGTTACCCAGACGAGACTGGATGTTGGCGATGTTAATCACCTCTTCCTCTTTCACCAGTACCGCACGGCCGTTTGCATCTTTCTTACCGCTGTCTTTGTACTCCACGAACAGGGTCGCCATCGGTTTGCCGATGTTGTCCTTGGTGAAGTTAGACATGATGTTACCACCCGCGCTATCCAGCGAGATGTTAACCTGCGGCTGGTTGTATTCGTCCTGGCTGGAAGTGGAGTCGGTGATATGGTCACCGGTCAGGATCACGCGTTTGTACAGCACCACTGGCTGACCTTCGCGAGTCTGTTTCACTTCCGAGTCACCCGGAATACGGCCAGAAGCGGCAGCAGACTGGTCAACATTGGTATTCACCAGACGGAATTCCAGCGTTGCGGTCGCACCCAGAATCTCTTTCGCACGCGCGGTGTCCTGAATACCCGGCAGTTCAACCACGATACGGTCAGCACCCTGACGCTGTACCAGCGGCTCAGCGACGCCCAGCTGGTTTACACGGTTACGCAGAATATTGATGTTCTGCTGAACGGCATATTCACGCGCTTCTTTCAGTCGAGCATCGGTCATCACCGCACGCAGCTGATTGCTGCCCTGAGAGGTGATCACCAGGTCACGGTGACGTTGCGTCAGGTAATCTACAGCCTGATCGCGCGCCGCGCTGTCGCGGAACGTGATGCTCATACCGTAGTTATCTTCTTTACGCACGGTGGTGTAAGCGATGCCTTTTTCACGCAGATCGCTGCGCAGGCTATCGATATTTTGTTCCTGCAGTTTGCCAAGCGCGGTATCCATATCCACTTCCATCAGGAAGTGAACGCCGCCACGCAGGTCAAGACCGAGTTTCATTGGCTCAGCGCTCAGCGCAGCCAGCCAACGCGGGGTTGCAGGAGCAAGGTTAAGCGCCACGACGTATTTATCACCCAGCACGCCCATCAGCGCTTCACGAGCGCGGAGCTGCGTGTCGGTGGTGTCGAAGCGAGCAAGAATTGCACCCTCTTCCAGAGCCACAGACTTAGCGGTAATTTTTTCTTCTTGTAACGTTTTCTGGACCTGGATCAGCGTTTGCTCACTGGCGGCGACACCGCGCGCGCCAGTGATTTGAACAGCCGGATCCTCACCATACAGGTTGGGAAGTGCGTACAGCAGGCCGACGAGAATCACGACGACCAGCATGATGTACTTCCACAAAGGATAACGGTTTAACACGGCAGTTCCCTTTGGGAAAAGTTGGGATTACAGCGCCTTCATGGTGCCTTTCGGCAGAACGGCAGCTACGAAGTCACGTTTGATGACCACTTCAGTGGTGTCGTTCAGGGCGATAGCAATGTAGCCGCTTTCAGCCACTTTCGTTACACGACCGACCAGACCACCGTTGGTCAGTACTTCATCGCCTTTCGCGATGGAGTCCATCAGCTTTTTGTGCTCTTTGGTACGCTTCTGCTGTGGGCGCAGGATCATGAAGTAGAAGATCAGACCGAACACAACCAGCATCAGAATCAGAGACATCGGGCTGCCCTGCGCCGGAGCACCTGTTGCCGCTACCGCATCAGAAATAAAAAAGCTCATTCAAATTCCCTCATTATTAATATTAATCAACGTTCAAAGGTGGAACGGTTCGACCCTGACGTTGGTAAAAATCGGTCACGAAGCTCTCTAATTTACCCTCTTCGATAGCCTTGCGTAAACCAGCCATTAAGCGCTGATAATAGCGAAGGTTATGAATGGTATTGAGACGCGCGCCCAAAATCTCATTGCAACGATCGAGATGATGCAGATACGCGCGAGAATAATGGCGACAGGTATAGCAATCGCACTCGGCGTCGAGCGGACTGGTGTCACTTTTATGCTTCGCGTTACGGATTTTCACCACGCCATCGGTAACAAACAGATGACCGTTACGCGCGTTGCGGGTTGGCATGACGCAGTCGAACATATCGATGCCGCGGCGCACGCCTTCAACCAGATCTTCTGGTTTACCCACGCCCATCAGGTAACGGGGTTTATCAGCCGGGATCTGCGGGCAGACATGTTCCAGAATGCGATGCATGTCTTCCTTCGGCTCACCGACAGCCAAACCGCCGACAGCGTAGCCATCAAAACCTATCTCTACCAGACCTTTAACAGAGATATCGCGTAAATCTTCGTAAACGCTGCCCTGGATAATGCCGAACAGCGCATTTTTGTTCTGCAGGGAGTCAAAACGGTCGCGGCTACGCTTCGCCCAGCGCAGCGACATCTCCATTGAGCGCTTCGCGTAATCCCAGTCCGCCGGGTACGGCGTACATTCGTCGAAGATCATCACGATGTCAGAGCCGAGATCGTACTGAATCTCCATCGATTTTTCAGGATCGAGGAAAATCGGATCGCCGTTGATCGGGTTACGGAAGTGAACACCCTCTTCGGTGATCTTACGGATATCACCGAGGCTGAAGACCTGGAAGCCGCCGGAGTCGGTCAGGATGGGGCCTTTCCACTGCATGAAATCATGCAGATCGCCGTGGAGCTTCATAATCTCCTGGCCCGGGCGCAGCCACAGGTGGAAAGTATTGCCGAGGATAATCTGCGCGCCAGTGGCTTCCACCTCTTCCGGCGTCATCCCTTTGACGGTGCCGTAGGTGCCCACAGGCATAAACGCGGGGGTTTCCACCACGCCGCGATCAAACACCAGGCGGCCGCGACGCGCGCGGCCATCGGTGGTATCGAGTTCAAATTTCATTTTCTTTCCTCTGTGCCAGAAAAACAGTCCAACACATTATTCCGGTGCCGCGGACTTATTCCCCGACACGCTCATTCAAAGCCAGCGGATTGTACGTGATAAACATCGCGTCCCCGTAGCTAAAAAAGCGATATTTTTGTTCTACCGCAGACTTGTAGGCATTCATTGTATGCTGATAACCCGCAAACGCGGAGACCAGCATAATCAGCGTTGATTCAGGCAGATGGAAGTTGGTCACCAGCGCGTCAATCACTTTGTACTGATAGCCCGGGTAGATAAAGATCTGCGTATCGCCAAAGAACGGCTCGATAAGACCATTTTTCGCCGCCTGCGCGGCACTCTCCAGTGAGCGCACCGAGGTCGTACCGACCGCAACGACACGGCTACCGCGCGCTTTCGCCGCCAGCACCGCATCCACCACATCCTGCGGCACTTCAGCATATTCAGAGTGCATGATGTGATCTTCGATGCTGTCCACGCGCACCGGCTGGAAGGTTCCCGCCCCGACATGCAGCGTCACAAACGCCATCTCAACCCCTTTCGCGCGCAGTTTTTCCAGCAGGGGTTCATCAAAGTGCAGGCCTGCCGTCGGCGCCGCGACCGCGCCAGGCTTCTGGCTGTAGACGGTCTGGTACAGCTCGCGGTCGGCCTCTTCTTCCGGACGCTCAATGTACGGCGGCAGCGGCATGTGGCCGATGGCGTTCAGAATGTCGAGCACGGTGCGCTCGTCGTTAAACTCCACTTCGAACAGCGCGTCGTGTCGCGCGGTCATGGTCGCGTTGATGCTTTCATCATCGCCCAGCAGCAGTTCCGCGCCCGGCTTCGGCGCCTTAGACGCGCGAATATGTGCCAGAATACGTTTATCATCGAGCATACGTTCGACCAGCACTTCAATCTTGCCGCCGCTGGCTTTACGGCCAAACAGGCGCGCCGGGATCACGCGGGTATTGTTAAAGACCAGCAGATCGCCAGGGTTGAGCTTGTCGAGCAAATCGGTGAAAGTACCGTGCGTCAGCTCGCCCGTTGGCCCATCCAGTGACAGCAAACGACAGCTACTGCGCTCAGGCATGGGGTAGTGAGCAATCAGGGATTCAGGTAGTTCAAAGGAGAAATCGGCGACGCGCATGACGTATACTCGTGACTTAAAAACAGGCGGCATAGTCTAGTGCTCACACCCTTTTGCTGCAACAACTAGCCGCCCCCGGACAAATAAAACGCATGAATTTTCTCGCTCACCTGCATCTCGCTCACCTCGCTGACAGCTCCCTTTCCGGTAATTTGCTGGCCGATTTCGTGCGCGGCAACCCCGCCGAAAACTATTCCCCTGAGGTGGTCGACGGCATTTTTATGCATCGCCGCATCGACGTCCTGACGGATAACCTGCCGGAAGTGACCGAGGCCAAAGGGTGGTTTCGCCCCGAAACGCGCCGCGTCGCGCCGATCACGCTCGACGTGATGTGGGATCACTTCCTGTCGCGCCACTGGGGACAGCTGTCGCCGGAGATGCCATTGCCGGAGTTTGTACGCTACGCCCATCAGCAGGTGTCGATTATTCTGCCCGACTCCCCGCCGCGCTTTGTGAATCTCAATAACTATCTGTGGTCAGAACGCTGGCTGGAGCGCTACCGCGATATGGACTTCATTCAGAATGTGTTAAACGGCATGGCGAGCCGCCGCCCGCGGCTGGATGCCCTGCGCGACTCCTGGTATGACCTGGATGAACATTACGACGCGCTGGAAACGCGTTTCTGGCAATTTTACCCGCGCATGATGGCCCAGGCGAAAAGCAAACAGCTCTGACAGAATTCACATTGATAGGTAAAAGCTGGCGGAACGATTGTCACCACCTCTTTGTCTTATCCCTGAACACTCTCTATACTGGCTCGCGTTGCGTTCCAAATAACCTTAGTATCTACAGGAGAATCATATGGTTCTGGTAACTCGTCCGGCTCCGGATTTTACAGCTGCAGCAGTTCTGGGCAACGGTGAAATCGTTGAAAACTTCAACTTCAAACAGCACACCAACGGTAAAGCGACCGTTCTGTTCTTCTGGCCAATGGACTTCACTTTCGTTTGCCCGTCTGAACTGATCGCGTTCGACAAACGTTATGAAGAATTCCAGAAGCGTGGCGTAGAAGTGGTTGGCGTCTCCTTCGACTCTGAGTTTGTACACAACGCATGGCGTAACACCCCTGTCGACAAAGGCGGCATCGGTGCGGTGAAATACGCAATGGTTGCGGACATCAAACGCGAAATCCAGCAGGCTTACGGTATCGAACATCCGGACGCTGGCGTTGCACTGCGTGGTTCTTTCCTGATCGACGCAAACGGCATCGTGCGTCACCAGGTTGTGAACGATCTGCCGCTGGGTCGTAACATCGACGAAATGCTGCGTATGGTTGACGCGCTGCAGTTCCACGAAGAGCACGGTGAAGTGTGCCCGGCTCAGTGGGAAAAAGGAAAAGAAGGTATGGCTGCTTCTCCAGACGGCGTAGCAAAATACCTGTCCGAGAACGTATCCAGCCTGTAATCGGCACGGTTTACGAGAAGGCCCGCTAATGCGGGCCTTTTTTTATGCCTTACGCTGCGTCTCTCGCCAGATGCGCCAGGCCATGCCCGCCAGCAGAACGACACCCGCAATCAGCACGCCCCAGACCAGTAGCGTGTTCATCCTGCTTTCCCGCTCGGCTGCGGACGTGGCGGTTAAACGCCCCTCGCCGCCTAATGCGACATTATCCTGAATGTCAGCCTGCGGCAGATTTGCCAGATCATAGGTTTTGCGCAGGTCGGCAGGGATCAGCATGTCGGGCTCCACGCTGGCAGGCTTTGCTGCTCCGTTGCCCCAGGCGAGCACGTACGGCGCTTTTCCCTGCGCGTTGAACACGAGGTCATAGCGGTCGCGATGCCCCGTCACGACCGGCAGGTTTTCCGGCAGACGCGCATTCAGCGTCGTGATTTTCACCGCCTGGACCAGCCCGCCGTTGAGCGAAACCGGTGCAGATGTTTTCCCCTCCAGACGGTAAAGGACCTCTTTCTTCAGGGGGTGCCATGTGTCTTTTTCCGTACTCCGCCAGGCGATTTCCACGGGAAGGACACCGTCACCATTCAGGGTGATACTGACCGCGCTCAGGGGCTGCGGATGTGTCCAGTGCCATTGCGCTTCGCTTGCCGATAACGGTTCCGCCTCGCCCTCCAGACTCATTTCTTCAGACATGGCCTGCGCCGGTGCGCTAATTGCGTTTACGCCGGTCAGTGTCAGACCCGGGTGTTCCGAATTCAGCACCACCAGCAGATAGCGGTTCGCATCGGGAGACAGCACCATGTCGGTATCGATCCGATCGAGCTTAAGACGATCCTGGCCGCTGACGACATCCAGCAAGGGCATATCCTCACGCAGGCTAAACCAACGCTTAAGATCCTCGCTGTAATAGACCGACGCGGTTCCCTGCCACGGTGTCCGGGGCGCATTCCAGAGCAGCTGAAGCTGGGACAGGGCAATCTCCCCTGCGTTCTGCTCCGGCAGCGTCAGGAGGTAATGTTGCCCTGAGGCGGCCGTGTTTTGCCCTTCCAGCACAATCTCCACGCCGTTGCGGGAACGGAGCAGGACCTTATCGCTATCACCGGCGTCTCGCGAAGGCGCAAGCGGCGACGCGTCCAGAGGGAAGAGGCGCAGCGCCGTGGATTGCGGGGTCGCCTGCGGACGCGTGGCGGTGACCAGGCTAAAAGGCACCGGCTCGCCCGACTGATTAAAGACGCGAACATCATGCAGTTCTGGTGACGTGCTCTGTTCATAAACGGCAGGCGGGAGCATGACCCGATACCACTGGGAGGGGGCAGACGTATCGAGTGAACGACCAAAGGCATAGTCCCGCGGTGATTCCGTTTGTCCCTCGTCGCAAAGCGCCGGGCCGCAAAGCGCCAGCAGAGCGGTACACACTACCGCATTCATCCATTTCATTTTTCATCTCCTGTTTTGGGCGGCAGCGGTGAGAAATACCCCACAATCAGCACCAGTATCGCCACGCCGATAAACGCCACCGCGCGCGACAGGCCGCCTCCGCCCGCGCTGTCTACCAGCATCAGTTTAACCATCACCACACCGAGCAGCACGGCGCCGCAGAGCCACTCCTGCCGGGAAGCCCGACGGGTGGCATGGATCATGACCACCAGCGCGCTCAGCATCCAGAACAGGGCAAAGCTGGTCTGGATAAGCCGCGAATCCCACAGCGATGCCATATTCCAGGCCACGTCGCCGTACCAGGCCAGGGCGCGCATCAGCGCACCGTTAAGCCACCAGAAGCCAAACGCCATCAGCGCGACGGCAGGCCACGGGCGCGCTTGCGCAAGCAATGCCGGGTAGTAGCGCTCCACCGCCCGATAAAAGACCACCAGCCCCAGCAGTGCGAACGCGGCACCTTCCTCAAGCGGATTCACCAGCGGCAGCCAGGTCTGACGATAGACCACACCGTCCTGGAAATTGGTCACGACCAGCAATACCAGCAGCGCCACGACCACAGGGATCGGTGCCAGGCAGGCATAAAGCGCAGGCCACTCCCGGAAGGGCCAAACGCGACGCCGTACCGCAGCCCGGAGCGCCATAATCAAACCGCCCCCCGCGGCCATCGCCAGTCCACTGCCCCAGGCCGCCATCCCCCACGGCAGCGACCGGGCAAACCAGTAAAGCTCCGCCGCCAGCGCCAGTAAAACCATCCAGAACAGCGACAGATGCAGCCCCATCGCGATACGCGGCATGAGCCTTTCACCGTCGCGCCACAGCAGCATCAGCGCGGCAGGAAGCGCAACGCACCACGCCAGATTTGACCAGCCGGCGGCAAAAACCTGCTGATGCCAGAGTTGATAACCCACCATCAGCAGCATCAGCGGCCACAGCAGCCATTTGCTGGCATCCAGCTCTCGCCACGCCAGACGCGCGGCGGCCTGCCGCCAGCCCCAGACCGACACGGCCGAGAGCGCCAGCACGCCTGTCAGAACAGATAATTCCTGCTTCAGCATTAGCTGCGCCGCCCCCAGTTGCGCCACTATCCAGAACAACAGCCCGCCTGCCAGCAGCGCCCAACTGACCGGCAGCAAGAGAGTCCGCCACAGCCAGGCCGCAGCCAGCCAGCAGAGGCTGAGGATGGTGAAGATCAGCAGCAGGCTCAGCGACGTCACACCATTCGTTTGCGCCCACAGCGCGCTGCCAAGCGCCAGCACCAGCAGCGCCGTCCCGCTATAGCTCATGCGCCGCTGCTGCTGTTGTACGCCCAGCCAGAGGATGCCCAGCCCCTCCAGCGCCCAGGCCATTGCCGTCCAGCGCGCCGACAGCGCCAGCGGAATGGCGAGCGTGGCAAACCCGCCGCCGATTGCCAGCGCCGCCATAACCAGCGGCCGTCCGAGAGAGGGATAGCGCCGCAGGGCGAGGAACGCGAGGGTAAGATAAAAGGCGCCATATCCGAGGGCACTCAGCGCCGGGCCGGAGGTCCAGTGCTGCGTCATGCCATACTGCATGCCAAAACCAACCAGCGGCGGGGCAAACAGCAGGACACCGTCAATAATCTGCTTGCCTTTCTCCTGCGCCCGCAGCGACAGCGCCACGCTCAGCACGCCGAATATCAACGTGTTGGCAATCAGGAACAGCTGGCAGACCCAAAAGTCTTCTGGCCTGTAGTCGTTCAGCCCCCACAGGCCGCCCACGCCGAACGTAAACAGCAGCCCGAGGAGATTGAGCTCGCGCCAGTGCTGCCAGATGCTAATCGCGAGAATGCCGATGGAAAGCAGGAGATAGAAAGAGAACAGCGCCACAAAGCTACCGCCCCCGGTAGACAAGAGCAGCGGCGCAAGATAGCCACCGAGGCTTGCCAGCATGGCCAGGCTCAGCGCCTTCTGCAGCACCGCCAGCCCGACGCTCGCCGCGCAAATCACCACCAGCAATGCAAAGGCCAGCGTCATCGGCAACATTTGCCAGAGCCGGAAAGCACCAAAGACGGTCAGATAGAGAATGCCTGTCGCACCCCCCTGCAGGATCAGCGCATAGACGCGCTGTCTGTGCCGCAGCCGCCACCCGAGGGCCAGCAGGACGATAGCAAACAGCGCCGTCGCGGCCAGGCGGAGCTCAAGCGGGAACAGGGAGTGCTCGACGGTATAGCGCAGCAGGAATGAAAGCCCAAGAAAGAGCAACAGGATCCCCAGTTTCGCCAGCGGATTACCCTGCATGAACCAGCGCACCAGCGACGACAGCATACCGCCAAAGGCAGAAGGCTGTTTGGTCGCTGGCGCTGGGGGTGCAACGGGTACTGCCGCAACGGCGGGACTCTCCGGGCGCCAGGGGTCGACAGACGCGGGCGCGTCATCGACCACCGGTTCGGTCATGTCCGCCGGCGCAACGGCCTGTTCAGGCTCCGGTGCGTTCTCCGCCACGCCGCGCTGTTCAAGGGCCTCAATGCGCTGGCGAAGTCGGGCGATCTCCTGTTGTGCCGCCGAGCTTCGATTAAAGCCAATAACCGCAAGCACGGGCGCAACCACCAGCGCAAAAACCAGAAATAAACAGCCAAGGATGTAAAGCTCGTCCATGTTTCCACCTTCACCGTAAACGATCTGTTAAGATTGACACAACTCGTTGCATTTGCGCCATCTTAAAAGGTGAAAACCGTTCCGTCCGCGCTTAACTGCCGAACCAGACCGCTGCGGAGATCGCCGGAAGCGAAAGCACGCCGTCCTGCAACGTCGCTTTACCCTCTTTGCTCTTCCACGTTTTATCTGCCAGCAGCGGTGAATATGCCAGCACCACTTCGCAGGCCTCGCCCCGGTTAATCGCCACCAGCACGCGCTGCTGCTGATAAACCCGGACAAAGACCACCACGTTGTCGTGAGCATACACCACCTGGCAGCCGCCGTAGCGCAGGGCGAGACTCTGCTTGCGCAGCTTCGCCAGCCGCTGATACAGGCTGAACAGTACCTTGTCCTGCTGCTCTGGTGCCCACGGGAACGTTTTGCGGCAGAACGGATCGTTGTTACCGTCCAGCCCCACTTCGTCGCCGTAGTAGATGCACGGTACCCCCGGCCAGGTAAAGAGCCAGGTGACCGCCAGCGGCAGACGCGCGACATCCTTGCCGAGCAGGGATTTAAAGCGCGCGGTATCGTGACTATCGAGCTGGTTAAACATCCGCAGCTGCTGCTGATGGGACAGACCGGCGCGATAGTTCTCCATCCACGCCATGCAGGTTTCCGCATCGATATGATTCGGATCGTAGGAGATGTCAGTGTTGGCGAGGAATCCCCACAGCGGGAAGGTAAAGCCGCGATAGTTCATCGCCGCATCTTCCGCATCGGCCTGCAGCCACTGGCGCGCGTCACCAAAGTGTTCGCCAAAGACGAACGCCTCAGGCTGGGCCGATTTCGCCGATCGCGTGATCCCGGCGACGTGCTGAAGGTTATTCCGCGCCCCGCCCGCTTCCCCCAGCATATGCACCACGTCCAGACGCCAGCCGTCCATATTCCACGGCGCCTTCAGCCAGTGACGGACGATACTGTTTTCACCGCCGTAAACTTCATTGACAAGAGAAGGCGACTGAAAATCCAGCTTCGGCAGGCTCGGGTAGCCCAGCCAGTCCAGCGCACGACCCTCCTCGTTAAAGCTGTACCAGTCGCGCTGCGGCGAATCCGGGTTATGACATGCCCCGCCCATCGACTGATTATGACGGTCAAACCAGGCGTGAGAATCGCCGCTGTGGTTGAACACCCCGTCGAGAATAAGGCGCATGCCTTCATTTTGCGTATTCTGACGCAGGCGCAGCAGCGCCTCATCACCGCCAAACTGCGGGTCAACGTGGCGATAATCTTCGGTATCGTATTTATGTACGCTCGGGGCCTTAAACACCGGGTTGAGATACAGCGCCGTTACGCCCAGTTTTTTCAGATACGGCAGCTTCTCGCTGATGCCGTCCAGATCGCCGCCGTAAAAGGTCGAGCCGCCAGCCTGCGCGGTTAATGGTTCATCCCACGCTTTCAGAATGATGTCATGGCCCGCCGCATGGTGGTAATAGACCTTAACCTGTTCGGCAGTCCGCTTCTGGCTGCGGGCAAAACGGTCCGGGAAGATCTGGTAAAAGACTTGATCGTTAACCCACTGCGGGCCGTTATCCGGGTAATCAACGGCAAACTGTTCCAGCCGTGCGGGCGGGAAACGGCTAAATCCCTGCGGGGTAAACCACAGCTGGCGGTTATTCCACAGCAGTTTGAAGCTGTAGCGACGGCGCGGCTGGCCGCTGCTCAGGTCGATATTCGCCCGCCACGCCGTGATCCCCGGCTGCGGCTGGCTGCGCTGTTTATGCATTTTCAGCGTGGTTTCTTCATTATCCACTTCGGCGCGGAGCGTCACGCGTTCAGGCTGGTTTTCCCCGGCCAGCCAGAGCGTAATCACAAGGTTGTCTTTGTTTTGCTTAACAAATGGCGCAACCGGAAGGTGCCAGGCATTTAACATCACGAATCCCCTTTGATGAAATTGACGTCACCTTGCCACAGGGTGGTTAAGGATAGCTCACCATGATGTGATTTATTGGGGGAGGAGGACGGGGGAGGAGTTTTTTTCGGGGGTAAAAGGGAGTGTAGGCCGGGTAAGCGCAGCGCCACCCGGCATTTTTACCTTACTGCGCTTCCGCCAGCTGGCGGTCGCGGCGGCACTTAAACATCCAGCCCACCAGCAGCAGCACGATCCACGCACAGCCGACGTAGAGAGAAATACGGGTATCCGGGTGGTAGCCAATCAGGCCAATGATAAACACCAGGAAGATCAGCCCGACGACGGTCGTTGCGACACCACCCGGGACTTTGAACTTCAGTGCTTTCGCCTCGTCCGGCGAGAGACGACGGCGGAACGCAATCTGCGACAGCAGGATCATGATCCACACCCAGACGGTTGCGAAGGTCGCGAGAGACGCAATCACCAGGAAAACGTTCTCCGGCATGATGTAGTTCAGGTAAACCGAGAACAGCAGCGCAACGGTCATGACCACGACCGTTACCCACGGCGTGCCGCGACGTGAGGTTTTAGCGAACACCTTCGGCGCACTGCCCTGCTCCGCCATGCCGTGGAGCATACGGCCCACGCCAAAAACGTCACTGTTGATCGCGGAAAGTGAGGCGGTCAGCACTACAAAGTTCAGAATACTGGCCGCAAACGCGATGCCCATATGCTGGAAGGTCAGCACAAACGGGCTACCGTTAGTGCCCACCTGATTCCACGGGTAGATGGACATAATGACGAACAGCGTGCCCACATAGAACACCAGAATACGCATCGGCACGGAGTTGATGGCGCGTGGAATGGATTTCTCCGGATTTTTCGCTTCCCCGGCGGTGATACCGATAATCTCGATACCGCCGTAAGCGAACATCACCATCTGCAGCGACATCACCATGCCGAGCCAGCCGTTGCTGAAGAAGCCACCGTTGCTCCAGAGGTTATGGATACCGGTTGGCTGACCGCCGTTGCCAATCCCCCAGATGATGATGCCGAAACCGGCCACAATCATGATGATGATGGTGGCGACTTTGAAGAAGGAGAACCAGAACTCCAGTTCGCCAAACACCTTCACGCTCATCAGGTTAACGGCACAGATGATCAGCACCACGCTCAGGACCCAAATCCAGTGCGGCACCGCCGGGAACCAGACGCCCATATAGATGCCAAACGCCGTTACGTCGGCGATCGCCACAATCAGGATTTCGAAACAGTAGGTCCAGCCGGTGATGAACCCGGCCAGCGGGCCGAGGTTTTCCTGCGCATAGCGCGAGAATGAGCTGGCGGACGGATTGTGAACAGACATTTCACCGAGGGCGCGCATGATGATATACGCCGCCACGCCGCCGATGATATAGGCCAGCAGAACGCTGGGACCGGCCATTTTGATGGCATCTGCCGAGCCATAAAAAAGACCGGTACCGATAGCAGAGCCCAGCGCCATAAAGCGAATGTGGCGCGTGCTCAGCCCACGTTTGAGTTTGTTAGTGCTTTCCATTTAAATCTTGCCATTCAACACGAAAAAACAAAAAACCACGGGGCCTTAAGCCCCGTGGTTAAACAGTTTGTTGCCGTTGATTAATGGGCGTTTGATGTCACCTGACGCCCTGCAGCACGGTCCCAGATAATCGCCAGCACCAGTGCAACAACGGTAGGCATCAGCCAGGCCAGGCCCTGCTCGGACAGCGGCAGACGCTGTGTCCAGGCTGGCAGTATTTGCGCAAACGCTGATGCTTTAATCCCGTCAAGGATACCAAAAATCAGGCTGATAAACATGGCTGGCGCAATAATTCGTGAGGAGTTATTCCACCACGGGCGAGTAAAGCTCAGCACCACCAGCACGATACACGGCGGGTAAATCGCTGTCAGCACCGGAATCGAGACCTGAATCAGGTGGCTCAGACCGAGGTTAGACACCGCCATGGAGAAGATACCGAGGATAAACACCAGGGTGCGGTAAGAGAGCGGCAGATACTGCGCGAAGAACTCAGCACAGGCGCAGGTCAGGCCAACCGCGGTCACCAGACACGCCAGGAAGATCAGCGCCGCCAGCAGCATACTGCCCGCGCCACCGAAGGTGTGCTGGACGTAAGCGTGCAGGATAGCCGCACCGTTCGCGTTCTGATCCACCAGCATGGCGCTGTCGGAGCCCAGACGGAACAGCGCCAGATAGAGCAGCGTCAGACCCACGCCGGCCATCAGGCCAGCCCAGATGGTATAGCGGGTCAGCAGGCGCGCTTCGGTCACACCGCGGGAACGTGCGGCGTTAACGATAACGATACCAAACACCATCGCCCCCAGCGTATCCATCGTCAGATAGCCGTTCACAAAGCCGTTAGAGAACGCGGCGTTTTTGTAGGCGTCCATCGCGTCACTGATCGGGCCTGCAGGCCAGACAACCGCCGCTACCGCCAGGACAATCAGTGCCACAATTTTCAGCGGTGCAAGGAAGTTACCTACGGTATCCAGCAGCTTGCCCGGATAGAGGGAAACCAGAATCACAATCGCGAAGTAAATCAGGCTGTAGATAAACAGCGGCATCGCGCCGTCACCGGTCAGGGGAGCAATCCCCACTTCGAAGGAAACGGTCGCCGTGCGCGGGGTCGCAAACAGCGGGCCAACAGCCAGATAGCAGACGGTTGCCAGCAGAACGCCTGCCACTTTGCCAATCGGGGTGCTGAGGCTATCCACACCGCCACCGACTTTCGCCAGCGCGATGACGGTCAGCACCGGCAGACCCACGGCAGTAATCAGGAAACCAAACGCAGCCGTCCAGACGTGTTCACCCGCCTGTAAGCCAACCATGGGAGGAAAAATGATGTTGCCTGCGCCAACGAACAGCGCAAATGTCATAAAGCCCAGCGCGATGATGTCACGCGATTTTAAGTGATGGGTCATAAAACCTTACTGCCTGTGGATGTGGTGTTGAAAACATTGAGATTTTCGTTTTCCCTGACGGGACGATACAGCCGAAAAATTGCTCAATTTCAGCGGGAAATGCTCCCGTCCTGGCGTGGAGAAGAATAGTTTTTCGATTTACCACGCAAATACAGTCGGTCTGACAGTATCTGGGGCGCAATTTAAACGCTTATAACGTTTAAAGGCAAGGAGGGATCGCAAAACCAGAACAATATGCCAGCATGAAAATACGGACCAGAATAATTCGCTAATTTCATGAAAAAGCCATGGCTAATCATGCGAACAAAAAACCACCAACCGTATAAAATTCATTCGCGTTTCGCCTGACTGCAAAGCAAACGGGCCAGCAGAGGCTGACCCGTGGAAAGGTAAAATGACACACCGGCTGTCAGGCGATCTTTTTGGCAATTAATCGTTCCGGGATCACGAAGCTGAAGCGGGTTCCTTTACCCAGCGTGCTCTCGATATCGAGACGGCTTTCGTGGTGATTCACCGCATGTTTAACAATTGCCAGCCCCAGGCCGCTTCCTCCGGTCTGCCGCGAACGCGCTTTATCCACGCGGTAGAAGCGCTCGGTGAGACGCGGAATATGCTCCGGCGCGATACCCGGCCCGTTGTCCTCCACGCTAAATTCGGCTCCCGTCGGGGTATGGTGCCAGCGCACCACGATGTCCGTCCCTTCCGGCGTATGATTCACCGCGTTATATACCAGGTTAGAAATGGCACTACGCAGTTCATCTTCACTGCCCAGCACCTTTAGCGTGTTGTCGACCTCAAAGGTCAGGTGATGCCTGTTGTGGCTTAAGGTTTGCGCTTCACCCTCCACGACCCGCAGCATCATTGGCACATCGATGGTGTCATTCAGCGCAAGCGTTGGCGCGGCTTCAATCTTCGAGAGCGTCAGCAACTGCTTCACCAGGCCTTCCATCCGGTGCGTTTGCTCGCGCATGGTGTGCAGCGCTTTCTCGCGCGGCGCACCTTCAAGCGTTTGCTCCTGCATCATCTCCAGGTAGCCCTGAAGCACGGTCAGCGGAGTCCGCAGTTCGTGGCTGACGTTCGCGAAGAAGTTGCGACGCGCCCCCTCCAGCTGGTGCATCTGGGTGACATCGCGCGCCACCATCAGCCACTGCTTATCGCTGTAGGGCATCACGCGGATTTCCAGATGGCGACCGTTATTGAGCTTCAGATTGTGCGGTCGGGTAAAATCACGCTTTTTCAGGTACAGCGTGAACTCGGGATAGCGCAGAAGGTTGAGGATATTCTGGCCATTATCATCCGGCCAGCGCAGGCCCAGCAGCTGTTGCGCCAGACCATTACACCAGAAGATGGTCCCTTCTTCGGTGGTCAGGATGACCGCATCCGGCAGCGATTCCGCACCGCTGCGAAAACGCTTAATCAGGCTTCCCAGCTCGCGGCGGCGCTTTTTATTACGCATCTGCATCTGATGCAGACCGTACAGCAGCGGCTCCCAGCTGCCGCTTCCCGGCGGCGGCGTCATACTGCGGTCAACCCACAGCCACCAGGAGAGGCGCAGCAGGTTCCAGAAATGCCAGATCAGCAGCCCGGTGACCGACGCCAGCAGAAACCACGGCAGGTGTCCAAGAAAGGCCCCCAGAATGAAGGCCGGAATACAACATAAGATCAGTTCAAAGACGAGCCTTTTCCATGACAGACGTTCCAGCACGCGTCACACTCCTGTCATTGTTCAGAAACGGGTAGAAAAACGATAACCCGTGCCGCGGACCGTCTGCACCATGCGATCGTGGCCGCTCAGTTCCAGCGCTTTTCGCAGGCGGCGGATATGTACGTCAACCGTCCGGTCTTCGACATACACGTTAGTTCCCCAGACGTTATTCAGCAACTGCTCGCGGCTGTAAACGCGTTCCGGGTGAGTCATAAAGAAGTGCAGGAGTTTAAATTCGGTAGGCCCCATGTCGAGGGGATTTTCACCGGTCATTACGCGGTGTGAGGTGGGGTCAAGGCTCAGTCCCTGCATCTCGATCACCTCTTCCACCGCCATCGGTGAAATGCGGCGCATCACGGCTTTAATGCGGGCCACCAGCTCTTTCGGTGAAAACGGTTTGGTAATGTAGTCGTCCGCGCCGGTCTCCAGACCGCGCACGCGATCCTCTTCTTCACCGCGCGCCGTCAGCATCACCACCGGGATGTCGCGGGTCAGCGCTTCACGCTTCAGGTGCTTGATAAACTGCAGTCCGGAACCGCCGGGCAGCATCCAGTCCAGCAGAATCAGATCGGGCCAGGGTTCATTCAGCTGATTCACTGCGCTGTCATAATCTTCCGCTTCAACCGGCTGGAAGCCATTTTGCTCGAGCACGAAGCACACCATTTCACGAATTGGAGCTTCATCTTCTACGACCAGAATACGTCTCGCCATACTTTGCCCTGTCTTATCTTATGTACGTTACAAGTTTGTAATTCGGCGCCATTATGCGTCAGATTTATGACAGATTTATGAAAAACAGTACCACGACAATAGCCAAACTGTTGTTTTATTACAGCGGTTATTTTCCCTTCCCTGAAGGTTTATAATCCTGCTTTCTCTTTTTTGCCACGGATCAGCTATGCGCATACTTCACACCTCGGACTGGCATCTGGGTCAAAATTTTTACAGCAAAAGCCGTGCGGCTGAACATGACGCGTTCCTGAACTGGCTGCTGGAAATGGCCCAGGCGCATGAGGTGGACGCGATTATTGTGGCGGGTGACATCTTTGATACCGGCTCTCCTCCCAGCTATGCGCGAGAACTGTATAACCGCTTCGTGGTGAATTTACAGCAAACCGGCTGTCATCTGGTGATTGTCGCCGGTAACCATGATTCCGTCGCGACGCTCAACGAATCCCGCGACATCCTGGCCTTTCTTAATACCACCGTCGTCGCCAGCGCCGGGCACGCCCCGCAGATCCTGAAAAAACGGGACGGTACACCAGGGGCGGTACTGTGCCCTGTCCCGTTTTTACGTCCCCGCGATATCGTGCAAAGCCAGGCAGGGCTGTCAGGCGCACAAAAACAGCAACATCTTTTACAGGCCATCACCGAGTATTATCACCAGCAGTACGCCGAAGCCTGCGCCCTGCGCGGCGAACAGCCGATTCCGGTGATTGCGACCGGGCATCTCACCACCGTCGGGGCCAGTAAAAGTGACGCCGTTCGTGACATCTATATCGGCACGCTGGACGCCTTTCCGGCGCAAAACTTCCCACCAGCGGACTACATTGCGCTTGGGCATATCCACCGCGCGCAGGTTATCGGCGGCTGCGAACACATTCGCTACTGCGGCTCCCCCCTTTCACTCAGCTTCGATGAAACGGGTAAAGCCAAATCCGTGCATCTGGTGAGCTTCTGCGACGGAAAACTCAGCGCCGTCGAGACGCTGGACGTTCCGGTCACTCAGCCACTGGCGGTGCTGAAAGGCGATCTCGACGCCATTACCGCCCAGCTGGAGCAGTGGCGCGATGTCGAGCAGGATCCCCCCATCTGGCTGGACATCGAAATCACCACCGATGACTACCTGCATGATATGCAGCGAAAAATCCAGGCGCTGACTGAAGATCTGCCGGTTGAAGTCTTACTGGTGCGCCGCAGCCGCGAGCAGCGCGAGAAAATTCTGCTCAGCGCCCGGCGTGAAACCCTCAGCGAGCTGAAGGTAGAAGAGGTGTTCGAACGCAGGCTTTTGCAGGAGGAGATAGACGACGCGAAGCGCGCAAGGCTCAGCGAGTTGTTCTCCCATACCCTGCATGCGCTCAATGATGAGGATGAAAACGCATGAAAATTCTGAGCCTGCGCCTGAAAAATCTCAACTCCCTCAAGGGCGAGTGGAAAATTGACTTTACCGCTGAGCCCTTTGCCAGCAACGGACTGTTTGCCATTACCGGTGCGACCGGGGCAGGCAAAACCACCCTGCTCGACGCCATCTGCCTGGCGCTTTATCACGAAACTCCACGTCTGAGTAAGGTTTCTCAGGCGCAAAATGATCTGATGACGCGCGACACCGCCGAGTGTCTGGCCGAGGTTGAGTTTGAGGTAAAAGGGACGGCCTATCGCGCTTTCTGGAGCCAGAACCGGGCGCGCAATCAGCCTGACGGCAACCTGCAGGTGCCGCGTGTGGAGCTGGCGCGCTGCGAAGATGGCAAAATCCTGGCCGACAAAGTGACGGATAAGCTGGAGCAAACTGCCGCCCTCACCGGGTTGGATTATGGCCGTTTTACCCGCTCAATGCTGCTCTCTCAGGGACAATTTGCCGCCTTCCTCAATGCCAAACCGGGCGATCGGGCTGAACTGCTGGAAGAACTGACCGGCACCGAGATCTACGGCCAGATCTCCGCCATGGTCTTTGAGAAACATAAATCCGCCCGCAGTAGGCTTGAAAAGTGTGAGGCGCAGGCGGCGGGCGTCGTGCTGCTGAGCGAAGAGCAACAGCAGCAGTTACAGCAAAGTTTGCAGGCACTTACTGACGAAGAGAAAACCCTGCTGGTACAGCAGCAAAGCCAGCAGAAAGATTTTCAGTGGCTTACGCGCCATGATGAACTGGTGCGCGAGCAGCAGCGTGTCACCGCGATGCATCAACAGGCGCAACAGGCGCTGACGAACGCTGCGCCTGAACTGGCCAAACTCCAGCTTGCTCAACCAGCCGCCCAGCTCCGCCCGCTTTGGGAACATCTGCAGGAGCAAACCGTGCGTCTGACGCAAACCCGGCAGCGAATTATCGAAGTAAATACTCGCTTACAATCCAGAACCGCGCTGCGTGCGCGGATCCGCAATACCGCCCTGCGTAACCACGCGCAGCTTCAGACCGAAATGACCGCACTGGCGCAGTGGCTGGCGGAGCACGAACGCTATCGCCTGTTGGGCCAGGAAATTGCCGGCTGGCGCGCGCAATTCAGCCAGCTGACCCGCGATAAAACGCACATCGCCACCCTTGCCGCACGAATGGCTGAGCTACGCCAGAAGCTGGCAGAGATGCCGGAAAACACGCTGACGCTGACCGCCGATGAGGTGAGCGCCGCCATGGAGCAACAGTCCCGGACGCGCCCGCTGCGCCAGCGGCTAACGTCGCTTCATGCGCGCTATCAGCCACTGCAAAAACGTCTGCTTCAGAATGCGCAAATCCTGCAAAAAGCCCAGGCGGAACAGGCGAAGCTCACTGAAACGCTGACGCTGCGCCGCCAGCAGTACAAAGAGAAAAACCAGCACTATCTCGATTTGAAAGCCCTGTGCGAAACCGAAGCGACAATTAAGAAGCTGGAGCATTACCGTTCTCAACTTGAGGCAGGAAAACCCTGTCCGCTGTGCGGCTCCAGCGAGCATCCTGCCGTGGAGACATACCGCTCGCTTGAACTGACGGATAATCAACGCCGCCGTGATGCCCTGGAAAAAGAGGTCGCCTCGCTTAAAGAGGAAGGCCTGCTGGTGCTGGGACAGGTCAATGCCCTCACTCAGCAGATCCAGCGTGAGACAGACGACGCGCAGACGCTGTCTCAGGAAGAGCAAGCGCTCGCTAAAGAGTGGCAGGAAACCTGCGCGTCCCTGAATGTCGCGTTAACGATTCAGGACGATATCGCGCCATGGATGAATGAGCAGGAACACTACGAGCGCCAGCTTTATCAGCTCAGTCAGCGTCTGACCCTGCAAAACCAGCTGCATGAACAGGAAGCACAGGAGCGGCAGTATCAGCAGCAGCTGACCAGCGCGCGACAGGCGCTGGAGCACACCCTGTTCTCATTATCACTTAACGTCCCGGAAGAGGGAGATGAAGCCGCCTGGCTGCAGGCCCGTGAGGCTGAATTCGCTCAGTGGCAGGAGAAGCAAACGCAGCAGGGTGTGCTTCAGGAACAAATGAACGCTCTGCAGCCGCTGCTCGACGCGCTGCCGGTAAGCCCTGGTGAAGACACTGAAGCGACTATTCCGGATGACTGGCGCGCCATCCACGACGAGTGCGTGTCGCTGCAAAGCCAGCTTAGTGCACAGCAGCAGCAGGAAGCGCTGGAGCAAGCGCGCCTGCAGCAGTCGCAGACGCAATTCACCTCGGCGCTCTCTGCAAGCTGTTTTGCCGACCAGGATGCGTTTCTTGCTGCGCTGCTGGACGAAGCCACGCTTCGTCACCTCGAACAGCTGAAACAGACGCTGGAAAACCAGATCCAGCAGGCCGCGACGTTGTGCGGACAAGCTAACCAGCAGCTGCAGTCTCATCTGGCGCTGCGACCGGAAGGGCTCGACGCCGACGCGCCCACGCTGCAAACCCAGCTGCAGCAGCTGGCGCAACAGCTTCGGGAGAACACCACCCATCAGGGCGAGATCCGCCAACAGCTTAAGCAGGACAGCGACAACCGGCAGCATCAGCTGGCATTGATGCAGCAAATTGAAGAGGCTGCGCGTCTGGCAGACGACTGGGGATATCTCAACGCGCTTATCGGCTCCAGCACCGGCGACAAATTCCGTAAGTTTGCGCAGGGGCTGACGCTGGACAATCTGGTCTGGCTCGCCAACCAGCAGCTTAACCGCCTGCACGGGCGCTACCTGCTGCAGCGTAAGGCCAGTGACGCGCTGGAGCTGGAAGTGGTCGACACCTGGCAGGCGGATGCGGTGCGCGATACCCGTACCCTCTCCGGCGGCGAGAGCTTCCTGGTCAGTCTGGCGCTGGCGCTGGCGCTTTCCGATCTGGTGAGTCATAAAACGCGGATCGATTCGCTGTTCCTGGATGAAGGGTTTGGCACGCTCGACAGCGAAACGCTGGATACCGCGCTGGATGCGCTTGATGCGCTGAACGCCACCGGGAAAACCATCGGCGTGATCAGCCACGTTGAGGCGATGAAAGAACGTATTCCGGTGCAGATCAAGGTGAAGAAGATTAACGGGCTGGGGTATAGCAGGCTGGATAAGGTGTTTGCGGTGGAATAAATGGTGGGATGGTGCGGTCTGGTGCCCTCACCCTGGCCCTCTCCCACAGGGAGAGGGTACAAACATTAAAAACGGCAACTTGCGTTGCCGTTTTGCGTTCATTCCGGCCACAGCCACGCCGCGCCGCGCACGCCGCTGGAGTCACCGTGGACAGCTTTGCGGATAGGGGTTTCACACTCGCCACCAAAGACCCACTGCTTCACCAGCGTCGGTACCGTGGCATACAGCTGGTCGACGTTGCTCATGCCGCCGCCCAGCACAATCACGTCCGGATCGAGAATATTCACCACATGCGCCAGAGATTTCGCCAGACGCATTTCGTAGCGGCTCAGGGCCAGCTCCGCCACCGGATCCTGCTCCTCGACCAGACGCATGATCTCGTTGCCCTTGAGCGGCTGACCACTCAGACGATGGTAATCGGTCGCAAAACCGGTGCCGGAGATAAACGTCTCAATACAGCCCTGTTTTCCGCAGTAGCACGGGACTTCAGTGCGGTATTTGAGTTCGTCTTCATCCATCCACGGTAACGGGTTATGCCCCCATTCGCCCGCGGTGCCGTTACCGCCGATATGGGCGCGACCGCCAAAGGCCACGCCCGCGCCGCAGCCGGTACCAATAATGACGGCAAACACGGTCTGGGCGCCGACTGCCGCGCCGTCGATGGCCTCAGAGACCGCCAGACAGTTAGCGTCGTTAGCCAGACGCACTTCACGATTGAGGCGCGCGCTTAAATCTTTATCAAATGGCTGGCCGTTGAGCCAGGTCGAGTTGGCGTTTTTAACCACCCCGGTATACGGTGAGATCGACCCTGGGATCCCCATCCCGACGCTGCCGGTTTGCCCTGTCGCCTGCTCTGCCATCCCGACCAGCGTGGCAATCGTCTCGATAGTCTGGTGATAATCATCGCGCGGCGTCGGCAAACGGTGGCGGAACAGCTGCTCGCCCTGCTCGCTCAGCGCGATGACTTCGGTTTTGGTGCCGCCCAAATCAATCCCAATACGCACAAGACTCTCCTCATTATTTTGATTATCAACAGAGTAGAAGCACGCTTCCCGATTAGCAATGCAAGCGATGCGACAATTCGTTATCATGCCCGCTGATTTAACGACAAGGCCGTGGAAATTATCATGCTGTGGTTCAAAAATTTGATGGTTTACCGTCTCAGCCGCGACGTTTCGCTGCGTGCAGAAGAGATGGAAAAACAGTTAGCCGCTTATACCTTTTCCCCTTGCGGTAGCCAGGATATGGCAAAAACCGGCTGGGTTCCGCCAATGGGTTCACAGAGCGATGCATTGACCCACGCCAGCAGCACGGGTCAAATCATCGTCTGCGCCCGTAAAGAAGAGAAAATTCTGCCCACGCCGGTGGTGAAGCAGGCGCTCGAAGCGAAAATTTTCAAGCTGGAAGCCGAGCAGGGCCGCAAGCTGAAAAAAACCGAAAAAGATTCGCTGAAAGACGAAGTTCTGCACTCACTGCTGCCGCGCGCCTTCAGCCGCTTCAGCCAGACCATGATGTGGATCGATACCGTTAACGGGCTGATCATGGTGGACTGCGCCAGCGCGAAAAAAGCGGAAGATACGCTGGCCCTGCTGCGTAAAAGTATCGGCTCTTTACCGGTCGTTCCGCTGGCGCTGGAGACGCCAATTGAGCTAACGTTGACCGAATGGGTACGCAGCGGTGCGGCGGCGCAGGGATTCCAGATCCTTGATGAAGCCGAGCTGAAAGCTCTGCTGGAAGATGGCGGCGTGATCCGTGCGAAAAAGCAGGATCTGGTGAGCGACGAGATCGCCGTACATATCGAAGCGGGCAAAGTGGTGACAAAACTGGCGCTCGACTGGCAGCAGCGTATTCAGTTTGTGATGTGCGACGATGGTTCCATCAAGCGTCTGAAGTTCTGCGATGAGTTGCGCGATCAGAACGAAGATATCGACAGGGAAGATTACGCCCAGCGCTTTGACGCGGACTTCATCCTGATGACCGGCGAGCTGGCCGCGTTGATTCAGAATCTGGTGGAAGGCCTCGGCGGCGAAGCGCAGAGATAATTCCATCTAACCCTCTCCCCATGGGGGAGAGGGGATAAAATCATTTCAGGTAGCGGCACAAATAAGAGGTCGGTTCAGCGACCTGCAGATGGAACTCACTGTGGCCAGGCACGTTGAAAGCCTGTCCGGCAGCGTAAACTTTCCATTCCGTTTCACCCGGCAGTAAGACGTTCAGCGCCCCGCTGACCACCGTCATCTCTTCCGCTTCCGCCGTGCCGAAGGTGTACTCCCCTTCCGCCATCACGCCAACACTGGCGCGGCCAGTACTGCTGCTGGTAAAACCAATGGATTTCACTTTACCGGAAAAGTATTCGTTACTCTGAAGCATGAACTGGCCCTTATATTTTTAGACAAAAATTCACTATAGGGGCCATGCTCATCACCTGTCACGCAAAATCATTACATCAAAAGCTCCGAGGCCAGGCGAGCCATCAGAACGTTGGATAACAGCACGGGCACATCCAGCGCTTTTTGCAGTAAATCACGGTGGTGCTGGTGGAAACCCAGGCAATCCAGGATCAAGACATCGGCCCCTCTCTCGAGCAACTCCTTCCCGGCGGCAATGAGTTTGGCCTCACTGTCCCAGAACGGATTGGCCAGTGCATATAAGGGCACTTTTTCAAGTACGTGCCATTTTGCTTCCTGATTGTCCATAAGCTCCTCGATGGGGACAATCACCCCCACCTGATGACCATCAACAATCGAGGCCACCAGCGGCGGAATAATCCGCATCGGCTCCAGCAAAATCGCATTGCGCGCCGTGAGTCCCTTAATGGGTGCGGTACTCATCAGCAAAATCACGTCATAACCCTGATTATCGAGCACTTCTATCACGCCTTGTAGCGATCGCTCGATCTTCTGGCGGGAAACATGCGCCAGTTTACCGTCACTTAATAACGTCGCCAGGGGATCCTCCCCCGCCTCTACAGCGTAGTCTTCCATGACCTCTTCCCGACTCATCTTGCCCAGCAGGCTGAGATGCGTTATCTGTTGTTCAGATACATGCTCGGTTAAGAGCGGTAACACTTCGCTTACAGGGACCACACCAATGGTGAGGATCGCCAACGTTGCCTTCATCTTTATCGCCTTCCATTACTCCAACATCGTGCACACAGGTACAGGCTCACTACGCTGCACAGTTCGTTTTTTCAACAAAACAGCACCAAGCGTAGCAGGTGATCCCGACATCGAAATGTAAAGATCGCCTGCCGATACCGGAGTTACTTGTAATAACTAAATATTAACTCCTGCTTAACTTTCCCGATGAGTAAAAAGTGTGATTCAGGCACGATTCTGGAGCGTTTAGGAAAACGTTCAGGTTATGTCGGGATCTTCGTAGCGCCGTTTCGCATCCAGCGCTTCCTGTTCAGTTTCGTGTTCACTGATCAGCGAGTCCGGTTTAGGGTGATCGGCACGCAGTTGATACCAGGTCACGGTATGACCCGTCTGGCCTTTTTCAACGGTAACAATGCGCGCTTCACGCGGATAGGGAGGTCTGGTTGGCATAGCTCATCCTTCTATTATGTCTGAGCTATAAGTATAGACGCCGCTTAGCTGGCACACGCCAATCGCAGGGCGGTAATAATCTGAATCACAACGTCTTCGGGCGCCGCTGACGCATCCACGATGTGATGAGCCGCTTCACGGTACAGGGCATCGCGTTCGGCCAGCACTTCACTCACCTCTTCGTTGAGCGGTCTGGCGGTCAGCGCCGGGCGTTGCCCCTCTTCCGGAAACGCCTCCAGACGCCCGACCAGAGCCGACACCGGCGCGCTGAGATAGATAACAATCCCCTTTTCGCGCATAAAGCGACGATTACACTCTGCCAGAACAATGCCTCCGCCGGTCGCAATCACCGCTGATGGCGTGGTGGCTGCTTTCAGCGCGGCCGTTTCGCGTGCGCGAAAACTCTCCCACCCTTCCTGCTCAACAATGTCGGCGATGGTTCTACCGGCCTCGGTTTGCAGCCAGTGGTCGGTATCCACAAACTGGCGATGACACACGCGTGCCAGCTCCAGACCAACGGTGGTTTTCCCACAGCCGCGGGGGCCAACTAAAAAGATGGGTTGGGTCATAACCAGGTGTTCCCCTTGATGCCGGATGGCTGAAGAGTGTAAAGAAATAATTGCAGAAGATGTTGCGATTACTTTACTGCAAAGCGGTACGGGATGACAACCCTGTGGAGGTCACACTGTACCACAAATTGACAATAATTATCATTACGCAGTACGGCGCTTCACTTCCAGCAGCCATTTATCCAGCTCGGCAGCGAACTGCTGGCGATCGCGCTGGGACAGGCTATCCGGTCCGCCGGTCTGGACGCCGCTGGCCCGCAGTGTATCCATAAAATCGCGCATCGTGAGCTTTTCCCGAATGGTCGAAGGCGAGTAACGTTCACCGCGCGGGTTAAGCGCCGCCGCCCCTTTCTCCAGCACTTCAGCGGCGAGTGGGATATCCGCCGTGATCACCAGATCGTCCGCGCTGCACAAACGCACAATTTCGTTGTCCGCCACGTCAAACCCCGCAGGAACCCGCAACGAGCGGATGAACCGCGAAGGCGGTACGCGAATATTCTGGTTCGCCACCAGCGTCAGCGGCATCTGAACGCGCTCGGCAGCGCGAAACAAAATCTCTTTAATCACATTCGGACACGCGTCCGCATCAACCCAAATCGCCATATTGTCTCCCCATAATGACTCTGCCGACTATTGTCGCCTGCATTTCGTTGTTAAGCTATCAATCAGAGAAAACAACGCATAATGACGGAGGATCGTGATGGACAAGAAAATCGGGTTTATCGGCTGCGGTAACATGGGCAAAGCCATTCTGGGCGGCCTGATCGCCAGCGGGCAGGTGCTGCCGGGTCAGATTTGGGTCTATACCCCGTCACCGGACAAGGTCGCCGCGCTACGCGATCAATACGGGATCAACGCCGCCGAAAGCGCGCAGGAAGTGGCCCAGGTCGCCGATATCGTCTTTGGTGCCGTTAAGCCGAACATCATGATCAAAGTGCTGAGCGACATCACCTCCAGCCTGAATAAAGAGACGCTGGTGGTGTCGATTGCCGCTGGCATCACGCTCGATCAGCTGGCGCGCGCGCTGGGCCACGACCGCAAAATCGTCCGCGCGATGCCCAATACCCCTTCACTGGTGAACGCCGGCATGACCTCCGTCACGCCAAACGCCCTGGTGACCTCAGAGGAAGTGGCCGATGTGCTGAACATCTTCCGCTGCTTCGGTGAGGCGGAAGTGATTGCCGAACCGATGATCCACCCGGTGGTCGGCGTGAGTGGTTCTGCCCCGGCGTATGTTTTTATGTTTTTAGAAGCGATGGCCGACGCCGCGGTGCTTGGCGGTATGCCGCGCGCGCAGGCGTATAAGTTCGCCGCCCAGGCCGTCATGGGCTCCGCCAAAATGGTGCTGGAGACCGGCAAACACCCTGGTGAACTGAAAGATATGGTCTGCTCTCCGGGCGGTACCACCATCGAAGCGGTGCGGGTGCTGGAAGAGCGCGGGTTCCGCTCGGCGGTCATTGAAGCGATGGCAAAATGCATGGAAAAATCAGAGAAGCTGAGTAAATCCTGATGACCTCCGCCGGGCGTCAGGCAGCCACTTCGGTGCGGCTGCGCCCGGCATTTTTCGCCCTGTACAACGCGACGTCAGCCGCCTTCAGCCATTCCCGATAATGTCCAAACTGCGGCCCCCAGGGGGCAACGCCTACGCTTATGCGCAGCGCTTCTTTTGGCGCGCACGGTAACGACAGTTTTTCCAGCCGCTCGTGTACCCGGGACATGACGGCGATGGCGCTTTCCGCCGCGGTCTGCGACATAATCACCGCAAACTCATCCCCGCCAAAGCGGCCGATAGCATCCCCTGCCCGCACCGACATCTGCAGCTGGCGCGTAATGGCAATGATCGCCTCGTCGCCCACATCGTGCCCCCAGGTGTCGTTGATATTCTTGAAATGGTCGATATCGATCAGCAGTATCGTGGCGGTGCAGTGGTTGCGGCGGCACTGCTCAAATTCATTTCGCAGCAGCATTTCCCAGTGCCGGCGATTAAAGACCCCGGTCATGCCGTCGCGGGTACTCATCATTTCCAGCCGCCGTTTATGCTCTGCAAGCCTGACGGCGGTGCGGTGGCTGAGCCAGGCAAACAGCATGGGATAAAGCACAAGCACGGGAAGCGTTAACCCCCACTCCACCGGATCGGGAGTGAAGAAAACTATCCGTCCGGCCAGCGGCAGCGTCACCAGCGCGGCGAGCAGTGTCAGGAAGATCCCCGGTACAAACAGACGACAGCCGCCAGAGCCCATCATATTCATCCCCACCATCATCACCAGCGCGGCGGTGGGCAACGCATTCATCCCCATCAGACCAATCCAGACCCCGGCGATAATGGCATCGATCTTCAGATTGAAGATTTCCTGCTGATGCGGTGAAGCGGCACGGCAGGAAAGCTGCCAGGCGAAATGGGGCCAGACGAAGGACCACCCCACCAGTAACAGCCACCAGCCGCCGGGTAAAAAATGGGTGACCAGCATTCCGGCAATGGGAAAAAACATGACTGCCAGCCCGACAGCGCGCGCCAGCCGAACCCGCCGGGCAAACTGAATGCCGGCTCGGTGAGGGTCATCCTGAGAAAGGGTTAAATTCCACTCTTCCCGAATGCGCTTTTTGTTGTAATACGTTTCATCATTCATCATTTTTGGGAATATTCTGAAACATTTTCCCAAATTATAGAGAGGGGGTCTGCGGGGAAAGTATGAAATTTCGGGTGAGCCGCCGGAGCCGCTCACCCGTTAGAACTACACTTTTTTCTTCAGACAGGCACTCATAAACTTGCTGCGGTCGTCCCCTTTCAGGGACTGCTCGGTTGCCTTCGCATTACACTCGCGCATTTTTTGCTGCTGTGGCGTCAGGCTTTTTTCATCGGGCTTCGAAGCACCGTTTTTGAGGCAGTCGCTCATATAGGTCTTACGGGCATCCCCCTTCAGACTTTGTGACGTCGCCTGTTGATTACAGGTAGTCATACGCTGTTGTTGCGGCGTTAACGTTTTCTCTTCCGCGTTCGCTGATGCGACCAGGAACAGACCAGAAAGCAGAGTGACCAGTAATGTTGTTTTCATTGCACCATCCTTTTGTGAACATTCCCTGTAAGTCTGGTTCGTGACAGGAAAAAAACCACCCGGCAGATGTGATTTCCGCCGGGCTTTTATCATTTAAGACCCAGTGCCGCCTTCATGGTGTAGAACAGATCCGTCTGATCGGTCAGCCCGACCACGTTGGCCGCATGTGGGCCGTAGGCGGCAATGCGCAACTGGGTGCCCGTGTGCTCCATGGACTCTTCTTCCGAGTTGCCATAGCTCAGCACCATGACGGCACCATCTTTGGTGTTCAGCGCCTGCGTCAGGCCCGGGGCTTTGGTATCCGCCGGAATGATCTGGCTGGCGTGCGCATGGTCCGCGGTGACGATCACCAGGGTGTTACCCTCTTTTTTCGCGAACGCGAGCGCCTTCTGCACCGCTTCGTCCAGATCGACCGTTTCGCCAATCTGGCCGCACGGATTGGCCGCGTGATCCTGCTTATCGATCGACGCGCCCTCTACCTGCAGGAAGAATCCTTTTTCGCTCTTGCTCAGCAGCGAGATCGCTTTATCGGTCATCGCCGCCAGCGTCGGTACGCTGTCAGTGCGTTTCGGGTTAGGCGTACAGGTCACGGCAGGCTTATCGATATTGCCGTGATAAGAGGCTTTTGGCCCTTCCCAGCGCACGGGCATGTTGCCGTCGGAGAAAAGCCCCAGTAGCGGTTTGTCCTGGTTCGCCTCGGTTATCGCCGCCAGAGAGCGGGCATCGCTCACCAGCTGATAGCCGCGAGCCTGTGCCTGCTCGCGCAGCGTTTTGCCCTGCCACTCGCCCGCCGTCGCGGTCTCCGCGAAGGTTTTCGCGCCGCCGCCCAGGGTGACGTCAGGACGCGCATTCAGCAGCTGTTCCGTAATGGAACCCTTGCCGCCTTTTTCCAGCGCGTTCGTGGGGCATTTTTCGCTGGTCACTGACGGGCCATAGCATTTACGGGAGGTGACGTGGGCCACCAGCGCCGCCGGGGTTGCATCCTGAAGCTCAGCGGTGGAGACGTTGCCGGTTGCCAGCCCTGCTGCTTTTGCCATCTCCAGAATCGTTTGATGATCTTTTTCGTGAATATCGACACCCAGCGCACCATTATAGGTTTTCACGCCCGTGGACCACGCCGTGGCCGAGGCCGCCGAATCGGTTACGTAACCCGGTTTACCGGTTTTTTTATCCAGCGAATAATGGGTATATTGTCCGGTCAGGGGTAATGCGTCGATACCTTTAAAAAAGCCGCCCGCACCTTCAGCATAATTTCGCGCCGCCGTGATTTCGGAATCACCCATTCCATCGCCGATAAGCAGAATAATATTTTTCGCGGGTTTTTCATTAAGCGAAGCGCGAATAGCGGCAGTTTGATCTTCCGACAATCGGCGCGCGCCGCCAGGCTGGGTGATATCCCCTTTTGCTGCACGATTATCCAGCACGCGGGTCTGGTGGGTGTCAGCATAAATGGCAGGGGTAAATAACAGGGGAAGTAATGCAATGAAAAGTGCGCTCTGTTTCAATTTATTTTCTCCATGTACAAATACATAAAAATAAAAACAGAGCGACTATAGGCATCCTGCATGACAATTCTATGACACGTCGTTACGTCCTGTGACGGTTTAGCTGCGCGGATGCCTTAACAGCTTCTTTACGTACTGATGAAGCATCTCTGCATCCTCAACCGGCACCTGCGATTCAGGCCTGACGCTCTCCAGCGCACCTTCCACGCTCTCGATCAACGCCTGTTGCTCGCTTTTCGCCATCTGTCGCAGCAGCGCGGTAACCACAATTTCCAGCGCTTCGACCTGGGCGACCAGCTCTTTTGATTCCTCTTCCTTTTGTGCAAGCTTGACCAGCAATTCCGCAATCAGATTTTTCATCGTGCTATTTCCTTATCAGTTTTGTCTGAAGTTAGCATTCTGAATCGGTTATGCAAAGAGAAGATATTTATTATGGTATGCAAAAGTGATGTGGGCATAAAAATAAATGCCCATCACGACCAGCGAAACGTTTTTCTATTAAAAAGCGAAACGGTTATCTCACCGATTTCGCCTCCGCCATTTGTCTGCGGCGGCGCAGCGCAATTGCCAGCTGGATAATATTGATTAAAACAACCATCGCCGTGGCAGCAAATACCCAACGAAAACCCGCCATCGCCGAAACGGATGCGCCAATAAGCGGACCGGCAACATTCCCCAGATACATAAATGACTGGTTATATCCAAAAATACGCCCGGTCACCTGGTCGCTGGAATATTTGACCAGCAAGGTCTGTACCGCAGGCAACATGGCACCATCGGCAAAGCCGAGCAGAAAACGCAGGACGCCCAGCTGCAGCGGAGAGGTGACAAACGACATGGCGAAAAAGAGCACCACCGCAAAGCAAAGCGTCGCCATCAGAATGCGCGCGGTGCCGATCCGGTCACCCAGTTTTCCAAGACGCGGCGCGGAAATCAGCGCCGATACCCCCGGCACGGCGGCAATCATCCCGCTGAGAAACGCAATATTGTTGCTGTCTGGCTCCATCGATTTAATAAACAGCGCCAGAATCGGCCCCACCGAACCGTTACAGAGCTGGATAACCATGGTGGTCACAAACAGGCTGATCATCAACCCCGGATAAGGCAGCGAGGCGAACACGGCCTTACCGCTCAGGCGTTCAGACTTGCTGATAACCGGGCGGCCACCCTCTTTGATAAGAAAGAGCGTCACCAGAAAACTGATCACCAGCAGAACCGCAGTGATGATAAATACCGCGCGCAGCCCGACATGGTCCGCCAGAAAGCCTCCCAGCAGCGGGCCACCGATAACGCCGCTTATCTGCGCTGTGGAGAGCGTACTCAGCGCCCAGCCGCTCCGCTCACGCGGTACCTGAGAGGCGACCAGCGCCATGGCATTGGGAATATACCCGGAAGTCAGTCCCATCACCGCCCGCAGGAAGAACAGCTGCCAGACGTTGGTGGCAAAGGCCTGCAGCAGAATGGCGATCGCCATCCCGAGCGAAGCGCGCAGCAGCATCAGCTTCCGGCCCTTCCGGTCGGCCAGGCTGCCCCACATCGGCGACACAATCGCGGACACCAGAAACGTGACGCTGAAGGTCAGACCGGACCACATGGAAAGCGCTTCATGCGAGGTCACCCCCAGCTGTGAAACGTATAGCGGCAGAAACGGCAAGATCTGGCTGATGGCAAGCCCGGTAAAGAAGCAACCGAACCAGACCGAGATGAGATTAACTTTCCAGGATTCCATAAAGAAACAGTCTTCATTTTTAGGCGAATTCGCCGACAGATTAGCAAGTTACGCGTGTTGACGTCGCACCAGAGATGCGGCCTGACAGACTTTGGTGTTTTATCTTCCCAGTCATCATATTTGTGAAATAAGTCACAATTCATCCATTTTCTGACGGAATATTATGCTTCAGCGGCAGAGCCCAAAACCGCGCATCCCCAGATGAAAGTGGTTGGCATGCGCCGCGTTATACTCCGGCCCCAGGCCGTTCCCGTAATAGCCGCAGCTCGCCGCCAGCATGGCCTTTAGCCATGGTTGCGTTTTTGCTCCTTTCCAGCCGTTCAGCACCGTGACGCGCTCTCCGTTTGCCAGCCGAAAAGCGGCGATATCCAGCGCCTCCGCCGTGGCATGTTCACTGCGTCGCGCGTCGGGGCGGTGATAAATATTGCGGCAGGCAAAGCTGCCGAGGTGATCGATGCGCGTCAGGTCACTGCCCATAAAGCGTTTTGTCAGTGGCCGGGCCTGCTGGTGGATATAGAGCGCTGAGCCGAGCGCCAGCGGACAGCTGGCAAGGAAACTGCTGTTCAGGCTGACCGGGCCAAAATCGCGCACGCGCACGACGTTGTTAAGCGGGCACGCTCCGCCGCTGTCCACCACCGGCTGGGAGCGGATTAGTGCGCGTTGGTTAGCCTGGGACAGCAGACTCGTGCATGCCTCGGGGGTTAAACGCCGCAGCTTATACTGGGTGATTCGGCCGGGTGGGTCGTCAAGCGTCAGCGGTATGAAAGGGTTGTAGTAAGGCGGCAACCAGTGGTAACCCACCGTTGCGACTGCGATAAGAATCAAAACGGTCAGCAGCGTTTTTCCTTTCACTCGCCCCCCTCAACATTCCCCAAAACATTATGGCAGAAGGTCGCGAAACCCGCCGGGCATCGTGGTATGTTATTGGCTTTTCGTCAGACTGGAAGAGAGTGAGATGGCTAAGCAGCGCGTAGGTATTGTCTTTGGGGGAAAATCAGCGGAGCACGAAGTGTCATTGCAATCGGCCAAAAATATCGTCGATGCGATCGATAAAAGCCGTTTCGACGTGGTGCTGCTGGGCATTGATAAACAGGGCCAGTGGCACGTTAACGATGCCAGCCAGTATCTGCGTAATGCCCACGATCCGGCACATATCGCCCTTAATCCTTCGGAAATTAGCGTCGCCACCGTACCCGGCGTCGTGAAGGGACAGCTTATCGACGCAGGTAACGCACAGGCTCTCGCCCAGATTGATGTTGTTTTCCCAATCGTTCACGGCACCCTGGGCGAAGATGGTTCTCTGCAGGGAATGCTGCGCATGGCCAACCTGCCGTTCGTCGGCTCGGATGTTCTCGGTTCCGCCGCCTGCATGGACAAAGACGTCACCAAACGCCTGCTGCGCGATGCCGGGCTGAATATTGCGCCGTTCGTCACCCTGACCCGCGCCAACCGCGACAAACACAGCTTCGCGCAGATTAGCGAACAGCTGGGTCTGCCGCTGTTTGTGAAGCCGGCCAACCAGGGTTCCTCCGTGGGCGTCAGCAAAGTGACAAACGAGGCACAGTTTACCGAGGCCGTCCGTCTGGCGTTTGAGTTCGACCATAAAGTGGTGATTGAGCAGGGCATCAAAGGCCGTGAAATTGAATGCGCCGTTCTGGGCAACGATTTTCCGCAGGCGAGCACCTGCGGCGAAGTGGTTTTAAACAGCGACTTCTATTCGTACGACACCAAATACATTGATGATAAAGGCGCCCAGGTGGTTGTGCCTGCGGCTATCGATCCGGACATCAACGATAAGATCCGGGCGATCGCCATTCGCGCCTGGCAGACGCTCGGCTGCTGCGGCATGGCGCGCGTGGATGTGTTCCTGACGCCGGAAAACGAGGTGGTGATCAATGAAATCAACACGCTGCCGGGCTTCACTAACATCAGCATGTATCCGAAACTGTGGCAGGCCAGCGGCCTGAGCTACTCAGACCTGATCACCCGCCTGATCGAACTGGCGCTGGAGCGTCACGCCGCCGACAGCGCGCTGAAAAGTTCCGTAAACGGTTAATCGGCTCTCTTCGCCGTTTCCGTCTCATCCGCTGTCGTCTCTTCAGGACGACGGCGGATAATCAACCCCGCCAGCCAGAAACTGATGACCCAGGTCACCAGCCCAACAGCATAGGTTTGCCACCCTTTTGCCTCAAATCCCAGCAGGCCCACGACACCGTTAAGAATAAAGATGAGCCCGATAGCAAAGGCGTAGTAGTGCCAGTCTCGGCGTAGTTTGGACGTGAGCTTCATAACAACTCCGGCAGGAAAAAAAGACATCCTCTCACAGTTTTACGGTCAGGTCTGTGGCAGATGCGGAAAATCTGAAACGCGACGCAATTTCACTTAAGTGACAAAATTGTGATGTGCTGCAGAAATCGACAATCCAGGAGAATTCCGGCAGGGAAATTACCACGATTCTGATATTGACAAATGCGATGACCTGTCAAACTCACCCCGTAAGAGGCTTATTGAAACAGAGTGATATTTTCGGGAGGTCATATGGCTGACTTTACATTGTCGAAACCGATTTTTGGCGGCAAACCAAAAACCTCCACGGCGGGTAATATCGCTTATGCCCTGTTTGTCCTGTTCTGCTTCTGGGCCGGCTCGCAGCTGCTCAATATGCTGGTCCATGCGCCAGGCGTTTACGAACACCTGATGCAGGTCCAGGACAACGGACGCCCGCGGGTTGAGATTGGATTGGGTGTCAGCACCCTGTTCGGTCTGATCCCCTTCCTCGCGGGGTGTATGATTCTCGGCGTGGTGGCGTTAGTTCTGCGCTTTCGCCGTCGCCATTAAAGCCCCATACAGCGAGCCCGGCGGTCATCCACGCGTTTTGCGAACCATGCGGTGGTCAGGTTACGCGTGATCTTCGGGCTTTCCAGCTGAATGCCCGGCAGGATAGCCCTCGGTAGCGTTTTCCCGCTTTTCTTCTCTGCCAGCGCAAACACCTTTCTGTACAGATCCGTTTTCTCAAATGCCAGGCTGTCGCCTTTCTCAAGCTGACGGCGAATGTCGCTGTTGCTCATGTCAAGCGTTGTCGATAATTTCCGTACTGCCAGTTCGGTGCTTCCCGCCTCGCTGCTTCCGTAAGCGATGAGATCGCCATCCAGCGCCAGCTTCACGCCGCTTGCGCGGCTGACCGCACTCTGAAATGCCGCATTACGGCTGGCATACCAGCCCGCGTTAAAGTCGGCAAAGCGGTATAGCGGCTCATCGTAGTTCGCCGGGTAGTTCAGCAGATGATATGTGCCAAACCACAGTCCACCGCGCAGGGAGAAGACCTCCTGGCGCACCGTACCGTCGATTTTCCACGGGTAGCCGTCAGTATGCTTCTCTGCGAACGCAATACTCACCTGCATCGGGCCGCCGGTATGCACCGGGTTAAGTGAGCCAAACAGCTTCTGCCCCATCGGCACCATGTTGATGAAATCATCGAAAATGGCGCTGAGCTGTTTTTCGGTTTTCACCGTATCCAGCCGGTCACTGTAGCTTTTGCCGTTCGGCGAGGTGATTTTAAGCGCGGTGTGCACGAGAAATACCGGGATATGCATGGATTCCGCGCGACGGTCGATCTCTTTCCAGGCAATTTTGTTCAGACCCGGCACAACCGGGTCTGACTGGTACATCGACTCCTGCTGCGCCACCGCCAGCACCGAGCAGATATTCTCCTCAGTGGGGGCAATCTTTTGGCTCTCAAAGGTTTTTGCCAGAGCATCTGCCCAGGCGTTGCGATCCTTCACGCTGGCGGGCATTTTCTGCCGTACCACGCTTGCCACATCGACGGGCTTCTCACCTTTTTTCAGCGGAGCGGCCCCTTTTTCGGCACAGCCCGCCAGGACGAGGGCGGCCAGTAAAGACAACGGTAACGCGCGCGGTACGGCAAAAGACATAGCAACTCCCTGTATTAGCTAAACGTATTGGTCACTTCCTGCAGGTCACGATCGTCCAGCTCGCGTTCAAAGCTGCGCAGACGTTTGTAGATAGACATCAATTCTACCAGCGTGGTCCAGGAGCTGATCAGGTACTGGAACGACCCACGAACCTGACCGAAAACGTTGGTGATCTGCGTCATCAGACCGAGCGTAATCGTACCCGCAACAATCGACGGGAACAGCAGGAACAAACCGAAAACGTTATCCACCTGCAGATACAAAATACGGGCTATGTTGAAATACATATAGTGGAAGTAGAGACGGAAATAGTTACGACGCACGGCGCCAAACAGCTCGCGGACGGTCGGTGGCGAGGCGCGGCTGGCATCGTCTTCACCGTAAACCAGCTCTTTACGGTATGCGGCTTCGACGCGTTGATTTTTAAACTCCAGTCCCGGCAGTTTGATCCCCACCACCGCCAGCAGACCCGTTCCCATCAGCGACCAGACAATCGCGGCAATCACCAGACCATACGGCAGATGACCAACAATCGGCAGATCCGGCACGTGCGCCGAGAGCGTTACCAGCACGGGCAGGAAAGCAATCAGCGTCATGATGGCATTGATAAAGCTGACCCCCATGTCTTCAAGGGTGGAGGCGAAACGCATGGTGTCTTCCTGCACACGCTGCGCGGCGCCTTCGATATGGCGCAGGTGCTGCCAGTGCGCCATGTAATGTTCGTTCATCGCGGTACGCCAGCGGAAAACGTAGTGGCTGACGAAAAAGTTGTTCATCACGCCAATGACCACCGCAATAAGAGCGATACCGAGGAAGATCCCCACTTCATGGTAGAACTGGTTGATGGTTACCTTATGCGGTGAACTCAGGGCAGTCTGGATCAGATCGTAGAACGGCGCATACCAGGCGTTCACCGCCACGCCCACTTCCACGAGGAACCAGGTCACAAAGATAATCAGCGATGTGCCGAGAATTGACCAGTACTGCCAGCGGTGCGGAGAATAAACAAACCAGAACAGCGCAAACAGCCCCACACATACCATGTAATAGGCGTAAAACAGCAGGTAGCTCAGCGACCAGAAGCGCGCGGCGCTAATCGGTACTTCGCCCGTCGCGCCGGTAATGCGAGCCAGCCACGCGCCGCCGCCCGCCTGCCAGAAAATGACAGCGATCAGTGCCCAAATAAATGCCGACAGGAAAAAAGGCCCCGGCTTTGGGAAAAAAGACTTAAACATAATGCTTCCTTCTTGTTGTTATGGCTGTTGCTGTGTACAACACATCACCACACGAAAATCTGCCTGAGCCAGTCTCCCGACTCAGGCAAAAAGGTCAGACCCAGGGGTTGATAATTAGTTCGCTTTCCAGTTTTCGAGAATTGTTTCGGTGCGTTTCACCGCGAGAGGATTCGCCGGCGCAATGAAGTTGCGCCAGACGTCGTTGTGGTGGTTGATCAGGATCTGTGCTTCTGCAGCCGGGCGGTTGGATGTGGTATGGGCATCCTCTGCGACGGTGATGTGATACCCCCGACTGACGCCGTTCTTGATTGTCGCGTCAACACAATAATCCGTGGCGCAGCCGCAGACCACAAACTCGCGAATGCCCTGCTCACGCAGCAGCGTCTCAAGCCAGGTGTTGTAGAAGGCGTCACAGGCGGTCTTCGTCACGTAAAACGCGCCGGCAGGCTGGTCCAGCTCGGGAAGCAGGGCAAACCCTTCGCTCCCCTCCTCCAGCCCACCCTCTTCCGTGTGCTGAATAAAGATGACGGTATCGGCCGCCTGCGTAAGCTGGTTGATACGCGAAACACATTTTTCTCGCTGAAGACGAGGGGTCTCAAATACCCCTTGCTGCATATCGACAACCATCACCACACGCTTCTCAGACATACCGTTCTCCGTAAAATTGAGTGACACTGGTGCCTATCATAAGCCCGATGTCACAAAATGGGAGATGGCTCCTGAGTAAATTGTTTATATTTACCCATGGTTACGTTTTTCTCGCTATGTTATGTAATTTGGGGCATTGCGCGACACCGATTAGTAGTATAAATACCCATTACTTTCCTCATTCACTTCATGGATGCTCTTCGTTGAAACGTTGTCTGCTCTTTTTTGCCGCGCTGTGTGCGGTGAGCTTTTCTACCGCCCAGGCAGCCCAACCGCTGACGGCGCCGGTTTTAGCTTCTGATATTGCCGATCGCTACGCGAATCTAATCTATTACGGCAGCGGCGCGACCGGGATGGCGTTGGTCGTGATCGACGGCAACCAGCGAGTGTTCCGCAGCTTTGGCGAAACGCGCCCGGGTAATAACGTTCGCCCGCAGCTGGATTCCGTTATCCGCATCGCGTCCTTAACCAAGCTGATGACCAGCGAAATGCTGGTGAAACTCCTCGACCAGGGCGTGGTGAAGCTCGACGACCCGCTCAGCAAATATGCGCCCCCGGGCGCGCGGGTACCGACGTATCAGGGGACACCGATCCGGCTGGTGAACCTTGCCACCCATACCAGTGCCCTGCCGCGTGAGCAGCCAGGCGGCGCGGCGCATCGTGACGTCTTTGTCTGGCCTACGCGCGACCAGCGCTGGAGTTACCTGAGTACCGCCACGCTGAAGGTGGCGCCGGGTTCGCAGGCTTCTTATTCAAACCTGGCGTTTGACCTGCTGGCAGATGCCCTCTCTACGGCGGCCGGCAAACCCTACCCTCAGCTGTTTGAAGAGCAGATCACCCGTCCGCTGGGCATGAAAGACACCACCTTTACCCCTTCCCCGGATCAGTGCCGTCGTCTGATGGTGGCCGAGAAAGGCGCAAGCCCCTGTAATAACACGCTGGCTGCCGTAGGCAGCGGTGGGGTGTATTCCACCCCTGGTGATATGATGCGCTGGATGCAGCAGTTCCTCTCCTCGGATTTCTACACTCGCAACAGCCAGGCCGACCGAATGCAGACCCTGATTTATCAGCGTACGCAGTTGAACCGCGTCATCGGGATGGACGTGCCGGGTAAAGCCGATGCCCTCGGCCTGGGCTGGGTCTATATGGCGCCGAAAAATGGCCGACCGGGTATTATCCAAAAAACGGGCGGCGGCGGTGGCTTCATTACCTATATGGCAATGATCCCACAGTCAAACGTAGGGGCGTTCGTGGTGGTCACCCGCTCACCGCATACGCGTTTCGTCAATATGAGTGACGGTATTAATAATTTAGTGGCTGAACTGAGCGCCAATAAAGCCCAGGTGCTCACCGCGTCGAACTGATCTTAATACTCCATGGGCAAGCGGTTGATGCTAACCAGCTTGCCCCGGCTCATGTTGATGTAGTTTCCTTGCCGAAGCGCGGCGAGAACCTCTGCCACCACCGAGCGCGAAATTCGGGTGCTTTGTTGAATATGATTCATTACACCAATTTTTGAGCGCAGCGTTTCATCCCACTCGGCCATATTCAGCAGCATGGCGCGGATCTGGTGGTAGGAATTATTTCCCACCAGTTGCATATCGCGTTTCGCAAGAAGGTAATTTATCCACGATAACCAACTGAAGGCCTCTTTCCAGAGCGCATTCTGTTGTATGAGTTGCCGGGTGGTGTCAGTCGATAAATAAAATCCCGTGCAGGGTGTTTTGGCGACCACGTTGTATTTCTGACAATGTTTAATCATCACGGCGGACAGGCCCAAAATAAATGGCGCTTTTGCGATACCCACCAGCAATTCATCAGAATGACGATAAATATCCATTATGCCGGTTTGTAATACGATCGTGCGGGGCTCATTACACTCACCGGATAGAATGAATTGTTGTGGCGCAGATTGAAAAGGGGTACTGGCTGCTATCAGACACTGTTCGAGCCGGCTTAATTCAGCAAGTGGTTTCGCATTAACGTTCATGCAGACCTCAAGACATCCGTATTTGTCGGTTCAATATTATTTTTTATTTTTATCGATAAAAAAGCGGGGGATAATTTCCCCCGCTGACAGACATTACCAGGTATATTTCACGCCCACACTGGCGCCCCAGTTCTGGTCAACGTCGCCGCCGCCCAGATAAGTGGCATCCGTGTAAGCGCTGAAGTTCTTCGTAAAGCTGAACTGTGTCCCCAGTCCCACGCGCACAGCGGAACCTTCTACGCCGTTATTGATGCTGTCACCGTTAATATCAGCATTGTTATCAGCGTCATCATAGACCCAGGCCAGTTTGAAGTATGGCGTCAGAGCCTGGTCACCGCCGTAGTTGAAGGTGTATCCCGCATCAACGCCGAGTTCATAACGCAGGCTATCGTAAGATTGCCCGTCAACGCGCATGTCGTTACTCAGACGGTAATCATCACCCGACTGGAACAGGCCCGAAACGGCAGCGTATGGCGTCACGTAGCCAGACAGGTTGGGTTTCCAGTCATAGCCCAGTTTCATTCCAAAGCCGACCGCATCTGTCGTGGTATTACCGTCCACGTACTGACCGTTGCTCATAGTTGCGGAAAGATCATTATTTAAACGGGTATAGCTCAGGGAGCTGTCGAGGGACACATCGTTCGCAAACTTCGCTGAGGCATAGATAACCGCCGTCTGGCTATCCTGATCAACCTGACCGGTACGATCGCTGATATCCCCCTTCGCGAACCCTGCCGCACCACCGACGATCCACTTCGCGTTATTACCGTCGATCTGCGTATCCAGACCCACCATAATGCCGCTGACGTCCTGATCGTAGCGGATAACGCCGTTGTCACCGTCGACGTTGCCGCCAAAGTAGCTCACCCACGCCCCACCGTTATCCGCCAGGCCGTGACGGCTGTTGGTCAGACGCGTCCCTACGGTATCCTGCTGCAGGTTCCAGATGTTGGTATTAGCAGAAGGAATGCTCAGCGCCATATTGGCGTAGTCGGTCAGCTCTTTCTGCTGCAGAACGACGGTATCCCCCTGCTGCTTCGCCTGGTAGGTATAAGCGCCTAAATCGGCTTTGTTGGCGGCAGTGAAGCTGGCTGCCGTATCCGCGTTATTGTCATAGACACGAACGATCTCTCGGTTTTTGTAATCGGCAACGGAACCGGCCCCCGTCGCATCATCGATACGCACCTTGTAGTTGCCTGCGACATCACCGTTCACCGCCAGATGGCCGTCAGAATTCAGCGCCACAACACCATAGTCGTACTCGGCTTTGTGCGTATCGTTAGTGATATAGCGTGCGTTGTTCAGATCGCTGTTCAGCACGTAATCACGGCTGGCTACATTCAGCACACCGCCATCGGTCAGTACCATATTGTGCGTATCAACCTGACCCAGTCCCAGCGCCAGCTCAGCACCGTTATCGACGGTGATGGTGTTGGCATACAGCTCAGCCGTTTCTTCCGTCAGTGCCGCACGGCTATAGCTGTCCAGATACAGATGGTCGGTCGCCACGCCACCGCTGTCGCCCACGTTCAATGATGAGGCATTGGTCAGGGTGATGGTATCCGCCAGCAGGCCAGAGTTTTCAACATTCACCTGCGACTGATTGTTTACCTTCAACGTATCGATATTCGACTGCTTACGGGTATCCCACTCAGAGCCGTTATCGAGCGTGACGTTAAACAGACCGCTCTGATAAACATCCTCCCCTGCAACGTGACCGTTGCTGTCGTAGGTGGAATCCGGCCAGATACTGTTCGGAGAGAGCGCTCGCCAGTCAACGTTGCTGTATCCCTGGCCATACATTTGTGACGTACCGATGGCCTCAACGCTGGACTGCGCAGCACCCACCCATTTGCTGCCGTTGGTCAGCGTGACATCCAGTTTATCGGTGCCATCCCAGCCGTTGGTGGTTGGGTTATACACGCCGTCTGCGGTGGTATCGGTTGCCGGATCCCCATTCTCGTAGAAGTTATTGTCGAAGGTGCTGGAGAAGAGAATATCCCCCGTCACGGTGGAGTGATCAAACGTCGCGGTCGTTTGCATCGCGTTGTCAGACGCACCGGCAGCAACGATCAGCGCCGCGTCATCTGCCGCGGTGGCATTATTTTCACCATAATCACTCGGCTTCGCCGTCTGGCCGTAGAACCCGCTGGTGCCCAGATCGCTATAGGCGCCAGATGTCAGAACCGAGTCTTTTACCACCAGGGTATTGGTGAAAACATGGCTATTATTCGCCACGCCTTCAACGCCGTCATACGGGGTGTTATCCGGTTGTTGATAACCCTGCGTCAGCGTAATACCGGCAATGTGAGAGTTATTCTGGATAACAATATCCGATTCCACATCCAGGGTAATCGCATTGCCCAGCCCGTAGGTATCCAGTGAGTGGGTATCGGTGTTATCGCCGTTTACAACATCGTAAGCATAATGCTCATAGGCGTCGTTAATGGTGGAGTGATCAACCGTCAGGCTAAAACGATCGTATTGCGTATGGGTTGTACCATCCGGATCCACACCATTATCACAGGTTGTGGTCATACACTTCGAAGTAATCATGCCATTAATGGTGCTGTTGGAAATGCTTAACGCATTTGCCCGACCATTAATACCATCGTCCAGATAATACGTTGAAATAACGCCATTCACGGTGGATTTATTAATCACCGGATAAATATCACCATCATGGCTGTCACCGGCGTAATCCCAGTCAGCATACCCATAATACCAGGGTGTCGTCACGGTATTATCATATCCAAAAGTATTATATGTCGTGCCGGAAATATCTTTCGCATTGGCCTGAGAAGCGATAGCCAGGGTACAGGCTAATGCAAGTTGAGATACAACCAGTTTCTTTTTCCATGTTTGCATTGGGTCATCCCTCCTCAGGGACGTAAGCAAGTTTGTCCATCAAATCATTTGGCAATATTTTATTGCGCAGCGAATTATGCATTTTCATTTCGAAAAGGTTCAATGAATGATTCAATTAAGTCCGGATACAGACAAACAGCATCAAAAACGCGTAAACAAACACGACAAAACAGTCACCTGGGAAATAAACACCCTAAGCACAGGGAATATTTTAACGATTAAGAAATCATTATTTATGATATATTTATTTCAATACAGAAATTTCACCAATACTTCACGCCGTTAAAAACCGCGCTTTTCGCGTTATATAAAGTTATCGCCTGAAACATCGCAGAGCGCATTTCGCATTAACAAAAAGCCCACTTTCGTAAAACCACAGCCGCCACTTTGATGTACACTAGCCCTCTTTGTTCCACAAACATCAGGCATACCATGACCGATTTAATTGCACGCCCCCGCCGCCTGCGCAAGTCACCTGCACTGCGCGCCATGTTTGAAGAGACAACCCTGACCTTAAACGATCTGGTGTTGCCGATTTTTGTCGAAGAAGAGATTGATGACTACAAGGCCATCGAAGCCATGCCTGGCGTGATGCGCATTCCTGAGAAACATCTGGCGCGTGAGATCGAACGCATCGCCAACGCGGGGATCCGCTCGGTGATGACCTTCGGCATCTCCCACCATACCGACGCGACCGGCAGCGACGCGTGGAAAGAGGATGGCCTCGTCGCCCGCATGTCGCGTATCTGCAAAGAGACCGTGCCGGAAATGGTGGTGATGTCCGACACCTGCTTCTGCGAATATACCTCCCACGGCCACTGCGGCGTGCTGTGCGATCATGGCGTAGATAACGATGCCACCCTGTTGAACCTGGGCAAGCAGGCTGTCGTCGCGGCCGCTGCAGGTGCCGATTTCATCGCTCCTTCTGCCGCGATGGACGGACAGGTTCAGGCAATTCGCCAGGCTCTGGATGCGGCGGGCTTTACCGACACCGCCATCATGTCCTACTCCACCAAATTTGCCTCTTCCTTCTACGGCCCGTTCCGTGAAGCTGCCGGTACCGCGCTGAAGGGCGATCGTAAAACTTATCAGATGAACCCGCTGAACCGTCGGGAAGCGATCCGCGAATCCCTGCTTGATGAAGCCCAGGGTGCTGATTGCCTGATGGTGAAACCAGCTGGCGCGTATCTGGATATTCTGCGCGACATCCGCGAGCGTACCGAGCTGCCGCTAGGCGCTTACCAGGTCAGCGGTGAGTATGCGATGATCAAGTTCGCCGCGCTGGCGGGTGCAATTGACGAAGAGAAAGTGATCCTGGAAAGCCTGGGGGCGATCAAACGCGCGGGTGCGGATCTGATCTTCAGCTACTTCGCACTGGATCTGGCCGAGAAAAAAATCCTCCGCTAATCTTCACCAAACTGCAATACAATCGACATCTCCTCCTTCTACTGTCTGGGCAAGACGGCAGGAGGAGTGACCATGTTTAGCCTCGATAGCGTTCTCGACGATCTTTGGCCTCAGGCGAGGCCTGCACCCTGGCAAAAAAGTCTGTTAAAAAGACTGTTTTACGAAGACGAATTTCAGCAGTTTGCCGCCGCCCACCGCCACCTGAAAGGGCTGGATATGGTGGAGCAGGTTCTGGAACACCTTGATATCGTCTGCACCATTTCCGCCCGCGACCTCGAACAAATCCCCGAACATGGCCCGCTGGTCATTATTGCCAACCACCCGACAGGGACGCTGGACGGTCTGGCGTTGCTGTACGCCGTCTCCCGCGTGCGGCGTGACGTTAAAGTCGTCACTAACCGGATGCTGACCCACCTTGAGCCCCTCAGCTCGCTGTTTATCCCGGTAGACAATATGGGCGGCAGGACGGCGAAAACGTCTCTGGTGCAGATGGAACAGCATCTGCAAAATGCGGGCGTGCTGATCTTCTTCCCGGCGGGCGAAGTCTCTCGCCCCACGCGCAAAGGCATTCGCGATAAAAAATGGCACCCAGGATTTATCAAACTCGCCGGCAAGCTGCGCGTCCCGCTGCTTCCGGTACATATTCAGGCCCACAACAGCCTGCTCTTTTATGCCAGCACGCTGCTCTCCCCTACGCTGTCGATGCTGCTGCTGATGCAACAGATGTTTCGCCGCCGTCACAGCCAGCTGCCGATAAAAATCGGCCAGCAGATTGCGTGGCATCACTGGCATAGCGCCACCCTTTCGTCGCGTGAGATGGCCGAGCAGTGTCGTCAGCACGTGATGCGTCTTGGCAAGGGAGTGCCTGGCATCTTTAAAACCCAGTGCGCCATTGCCCGTCCGGAAGATCGTGCCACCCTGAAACGCGCGCTGGCGCAGGCCGAATGTCTGGGCAAAACCAGTGACGGTAAAACCATCTATCTTTGGCAGCGCAACGGTCAGGAAGATGCCCCGCTGCTGCGCGAACTGGGCCGTCTGCGGGAGATTGCTTTTCGCGCGGTGGAGGAAGGGAGCGGTAAACGTCGGGACACTGACCGTTACGATGATGATTATCTGCACCTGATCCTCTGGGATGATGAGGATCTGGAGATCGTCGGCGCATATCGCTTTATGCCGACCGCCAGCCAGGTTGAACGTCGCGGTCTGGAAGGGTTGTACAGCTACAGCCTGTTCCACTACGACGATAAAATGCAGGACGTGCTGGAACACGGCATTGAGCTGGGGCGCAGCTTTATTCAGCCGCGCTACTGGGGTCGCCGCGGCCTGGATTATTTATGGTCCGGCATTGGGGCTTACCTGGCGCGCTATCCGCACTATCGCTACCTGTTTGGCCCGGTCTCCATTTCCGGCGGCTTACCGCCTGCCGCACGGGATCTGCTGGTGGCCTTTTACCGCCTGTGGTTCCCGGCGACGCATCCGCTCGCCGCGTCACGTCAGCCTTACCCGGCCTCCCTGCCGGACGTTCTGGCGCAGTTTGGCGGCGTGGATTACGTGGACGATCTGACGAAGCTGAAATCCCTGCTCGGCAATCTTGGCTGCGGAATTCCGCCACTCTACAAGCAGTATTCCGAGCTTTGCGAACCCGGCGGCGTGCAGTTTATTGATTTTGGCAGCGACCCGTCGTTCAACGACTGCGTCGACGGGCTGGTGCTGGTGGATTTGTGTTATCTCAAGGCGAACCGCTATCAGCGGTATATTGAGGCGCATTTAATACCCTCACCCCAGCCCTCTCCCTAAAAGGGAGAGGGTGAAAACCGCACATGGCAGTCCCCTCTCCCCTTTGGGGAGAGGGTTAGGATCAAGATGCACGGTAAAACGGTTTATCCCCTAAAATCGTCGCCCGCTGCATAATCCGCCGCTGGGGCAGATAGTCTTCATTGGCATAGTGCTGCGTCACGCGGTTATCCCAGATTGCCAGATCGTTCTCCTGCCAGCGCCAGCGCACCTGGAACTCCGGTTTGGTGATATGCGCGAACAGGAAACTTAACAGCGCCTCACTCTCTTTTTCCGTCACGTCCACAATGCGCGTCGTGAACCCTTCGTTCACAAACAGCGCCTGCTTGCCCGTGACCGGATGGGTGCGCACCACCGGGTGCAGCAGCGGTGGATGTTTCGCAACCGCCTCCTGCCAGCGCTGATGTTCCGCCTCGGTTTTCCGGTACTTGTATTCCGGGAACGACTTTTTGAAGTCATGCTCCGCCCGCAGGCCGCTCAGCAACGTCCGGAACGGTGCCGACAGCGCCTCATAAGCCGCGATACCGCTGGTCCACAGCGTATCGCCTCCCGTTTCCGGCAGCTGCTTCGCCGCCAGAATCGCCCCGGCCGGTGGCGTCTCGATAAAGGTCACATCGGTATGCCAGTTATCGTTATCCGGCGGGTTATCGTTGTGGGTATCCAGGACGATAATCTCCTCTACCCCTTCGGCATGCGGATAAACCGGATGAATATGCAGATCGCCAAAGCGCAGGGCCAGCGCACGCTGCTGCTGCGGGGTGATCGCCTGCTCGCGCAGGAATACAACCTGATGGCGCAGCACCGCATGGTACAACTGCTCGAACTGGTTATCGCTCAGGGGACGGGTTACATCCAGGCCCGACACCTGCGCGCCAATAAACGGCCCCAGTGGGGTAATGGTCAGACGTTCACTCATTGTATTTCTCCATGCCAGGGCGTCAGACGGCGCTGTAACGCGCGCAGCCCCAGTTCTAATCCGAAGGCGATCACGGCGATCACCGCGATCCCTGCCAGCACCACGTCAGTCGCCAGAAACTCTCCCGCCGACTGCACCATAAACCCTAATCCCCGCGTGGCGGCGATCAGCTCAGCCGCCACCAGCGTTGACCAGCCCACACCAAGTCCAATGCGTAACCCGGTTAAAATCTCCGGCAGCGCGCCCGGTAAAATCACGAACAGCAGCACCTGCGTTCGGCTGGCGCCCAGCGACTGCGCCGCGCGGATCCTTACCTGCTGGGCGCTTTTCACCCCCGCCAGAGCGGACATGGCAACCGGGGCAAAAATCGCCAGATAGATCAGCAGGATCTTTGACGTTTCACCAATACCAAACCAGATCACCATCAGCGGCAGATACGCCAGCGGCGGCACCGGGCGGTAAAGCTCAATCAGCGGGTCAAGAATGCCGCGCACCGTCGGGCTTAACCCCATCGCGATGCCGACCGGAATACCCAGCACCACCGCCGCCAGCAGCGCCACCAGAATGCGCGTCAGGCTTGCACCGAGATGCTGCCAGAGCGTGGCATCCATAAAGCCCTGCGGCCCGGCGATGGTAATCAGTTTGGCCAGCACCTGTCCCGGCGGCGGCAGGAACAGCGGGCTGACCCACGCCTGCGCGGCAACCAGCCACCACACCGCGAGTAACGCCAGCAACGTCCCCACGCTGAGCGTGATCTGGCGGGAGAACGGCCAGCGTAAGCTGAGACGCGTGCGGCGCGTTTTTTCACTGAAGACAATGCTCATGAGAAAGCCTCCCGTTGGTCAAACACGCGGCTTAAGACGTATTCACGCTGTTCAATAAACAGCGGATCGGATTTGATGCTGCGCACGGGTTCCCCCGCAACGTAGCGGCGGGCAAAATCCAGCGGTAAGCGCTCCCGCACACGACCCGGCCCCGGTGATAGCAGCACCAGTTCGGTGGCCATAAATACCGCCTCTTCAATATCATGGGTGATCAGCAGCACCTGCTTGCCCGTTTCATGCCACAGGCGTAAAAGCAGGGTTTGCATCTGCTCCCGGGTGAACGCATCCAGCGCGCCGAACGGTTCATCCAGCAGTAACAGCTGCGGGTTGGCCGCCAGCGCGCGGGCAATGCCGACCCGCTGGCGCTGGCCGCCGGAAAGCTGCCAGATAAACCGCTTTTTGGCCCCTTCGAGCCCCACCTTTTTCAGCATCTCCCGCGCGATAGCCAGCCTTTTTTCACGACTGACGCCCGCAAGCTGCAGCCCAAATGCCACGTTTTCCTGCACGTTGCGCCACGGAAGCAGGCCTTCGTTCTGGAAGACCACGCCGCGCTCGGCGCCCGGGCCTTCCACCTTTTTGCCTTCCAGTTGAATGGTGCCATGCTGATACGGTACAAACCCGGCGATCAGATTCAGCAGCGTGGTTTTCCCGCACCCGGACGGACCCAGCACCACCAGCAACTCCCCGCTGTCCAGCGTCAGGTTGATCTCTTCTAACGCGGGTTTACCACCGTAATCGGCAGACAGATTTGTAATATTCAGCATGGCGGACTCCTTATTTCACAAAGCGGTCGGTCACGTACTGGCTGTAATCCGTCGCCACAGCGGGCACTTTGCCCTGCTCTTTCAGGAAAGTGGCCGTATCCACAATCGCTTTGTTTACCGGCCCGGTCAGCTGTTGTACCTGCTGCGCGGGCGTCAGATAGGTATTACCCTTCACCAGCCCCGGCACGTCCGCTTCCGGCACACCACTCAGGCGCGACAGTTTTTCCAGGTTGGCAGGCTGCTTCAGCCACTCATCCGGGTTGCTGATATAGGGCTGCTGGGCGTCAATGGCGCTTTTGGCAAAGGCCTTCACCACCTCAGGATGCTTCTCAGCGAAGTCTTTACGCACGACCCATACGTCGAGGGTTGGCGCGCCCCACTGGCCCACTTTTTCGGAGTCGGTCAGCACGGTGCCCTCTTTTTCCAGCTCGTTCACGGCCGGTGCCCAGACGTAAGCCCCGTCAATATCGCCGCGCTGCCAGGCCGCGATAATGGCCGGCGGCTGCAGGTTGATAATTTGTACCTGACCCGGTTTGATGCCCCAGTGTTTGAGCGCCGCCAGCAGGCTGTAGTGAGTAGTGGAGATAAACGGCACGGCGATACGCTTGCCGATCAGATCTTCCGGTTTGGTGATGTTTTTCTTCACCACCAGCGCTTCGGAGTTACCGAGCTGTGACGCCAGCAGGAACACCTCAATCGGCACCTGCTGGCTGGCCGCGACCGCCAGCGGGCTGGATCCGATATTGCCGATCTGTACATCGCCGGACGCCAGCGCGCGCACCACGGCCGCCCCGCTGTCGAACTTACGCCAGTCAACTTTTGCGCCGCTCTCTTTGGCAAAGGTGTTATCCGCCTGCGCGACTTTCGCCGGTTCCGCAGAGGTTTGATACGCGACGGTGACGTCCACCGCCTGCGCCTGAAATGCCCACAGCGCCAGGGCGCCGAGTAGTGTGATTCGCGATGAAATTGCCATAATGCCTGCTCCCCTTGTTGTTATGAGGGCAGTATTTCCGGCGGAGGAATTTTGATAAAGGAATTAAAACGAATCGCTAATAACCATTCGTTTTTAGATAAAAAACGGGAAAGGATAGTGAATTTTGTGCGGTGTTTTTTCCCTCTCCCTGTGGGCTGAGGGATCCCCAGTAATTTTTTTACCGAAAGCGACGAAGGTTGTTTCAGGAAAATGAATGAATTACAGCGATGCCCTGGTCCGGCTGTAAATCGCCGAGGCGTTTCCGTAAGGCCGGGGCGAGGCGCAGGGATGCGCCGAGAGGGCGTGGCCTGCAGGGATGCAGGCTCATGCCCGACCCGATAGCCTGGAGGAATAAGCTGAGGGTACCGCGAAGCGGCGATTTACCGCCGGGAGCCCGGGTCGCCAGGGTGGTGGCGATTGAGCCACCCTGGCACGTTCACCGGTCATGTCGTTACAGAGTAGCAAGGAACATAAAGTGAACGGAATAACCTCCACAGCCGTATGTTCCCCCCTCACCCCAGCCCTCTCCCTCAAGGGAGAGGGGGTCGACTGTGCAGACATTATTTTGTGGGGATCCCTCAGCCCCGTGGGAGAGGGTTAGGGTGAGGGCCTCAGCGCTTCGCGTTAAGCTCAGCGATATCCTTCGGCGTGGTGCGACAGCATCCGCCAATCAGCTTCGCACCGGCGTCCAGCCACTGGGGCAGATACCCCGCCAGCGTCTCACACGCTTCGCCGTGGTGGTGCCAGGTTTTGGTCACCGCATCATAATGCTCGCCCGAGTTCGGGTAGACCACCAATGGCAGCGCCGTCAGGCTTTGCAGGTGTTTCAACGCCGCCGTGGTGTTTTCCAGAGCGATACAGTTAATGCCCAGCGCGACAATCTGCGGAGCGCTTGCCAGCACGCTGACCACATCACGCAGCGGCGTACCGTCGCTGAGGTGTTCGCTGTCCCGTAAGGTAAACGAGAACCACGCCCGGGCGCGGGGATATTCGGCCAGAAGTGCCGCCAGCGCCCTGATTTCCGCAAAGGACGGCAGCGTTTCACACGCCAGCAGATCGGCACCGGCATCCAGCAGCGCCTCCACGCGCGGGCGGTGGAAAGCAGTGAACGCTTCAGCACTGCGCACATAGTCGCCGCGATATTCCGAGCCATCCGCCAGATAGGCGCCATACGGCCCCACGGAACCTGCGACCAGCAGCGTGCCCGCATGCGGATTTTCAGCCAGATACGCTTCACGCGCCTTACGCGCCAGCGCCACGCTTTTGCCGATCAGCGCCCGGGATTGCGCCTCATCGAGGCCGCGTGCCGCAAAGCCCGCAGGCGTCGCCTGATAGCTGGCGGTGATGGCCACCTGCGCGCCAGCCCGGTAGTAGTCGAGGTGGACTTCGCGGATAAGCTCCGGGTTTTCCATCAATACTTTGGCAGACCAGAGGTTGTCTGCAAGATTACATCCCCGCGCTTCCAGCTCCGTCGCCATCGCGCCATCCAGCAACACAAACGGCTGTTTTTCGAGGATGGCGGTAAGCGGATTATTCTGCGACATGTTCAGGCTCCTGCGATGTCATATTTCGGGTCAGGTAGTACGCACCATAACACAGGGCGACAAACGGAATCCCGCAATAAAGGGCAATGCGCTGGCTCGGGTCAAACCACAGGCCGACACAGGCCACCAAGCAGAGGATAAAACCGAGCACCGGCACCAGCGGATACCACGGCGCACGGTACTGCAGCGCAGAGAGCGGCTGGCCGGACTGCAGATGACGACGACGGAAAACGAAGTGCGACGCGCAGATGCTGATCCAGACCGCCACCACGGCAAAGCCAGAAATTGCCGAGAGCGCCACGAACACCGTGTCCGGCGCCACCACGCTTGAGAACAGCGCCAGCACGCCACCGAGCATGGAAACGGAGAGCGCCGTCAGCGGCACGCCGTTTTTGTTCACCCGGGCAAAGCAGCGCGGCAGCGTTTTCTCATTAGAGAGCGACCACAGCATGCGCCCGGAGGCATACAGCCCGGAGTTCGCCGCCGAGAGGATCGCCGTCAAAATCACAAAGTTAAAGATGTCCGCCGCGTAAGGAATCCCCACCTTTTCAAACACCAGCACGAACGGACTCTTTTCCACGCCCGCCTGCTGCATCGGGATCAGCGCCGCCAGCACAAAAACAGTACCGATAAAGAAGATAATCAGCCGGGCAATGGTGGTACGGATAGCCACCGGGATCACCTTGTGCGGGTTTTCTGTTTCACCCGCCGCGATACCGATCAGTTCGGTCCCGGAGAAGGCAAAGTTCACCGCCACCATGGTCATCAGGATCGGCAGGCCGCCGTGCGGGAACCAGCCCTCCGCGGTAATGTTGCTCAAGCCTGGCGCCGGTGAACCGTCCTGCATCGGGATAAAGCCAAAGACTGCCGCCCCGCCCAGGATAATAAAGGCGATAATGGTGATGACTTTGACCAGTGAGAACCAGAACTCACCTTCCGCAAAGAAACGCGTGGAGATGACGTTAAGGCCAAAAATCACCACGCAGAAGACCACGCACCACGCCCAGACGGGCACCTGCGGGAACCAGTACTGCATACAGAACCCGGCGGCGGTAAAACTCGACCCGAGCGCCACCGTCCAGGTGAGCCAGTAGAGCCACGCCACGGTGTAACCCGTCGCCGGGCCAAGATAACGCGCGGCATAGACGTGGAACGCGCCGGTTTCCGGCATCGCCACGGAGAGCTCGCCCAGACACTGCATCACCAGCCAGACCACCAGCGCGCCTATCAGGTACGCCAGTAGCGTACCGGCCGCCCCGGTCGTCGAAATAATGTATCCGGTATTGAAGAATAACCCTGTCCCAATCACGCCACCCAGCGAGAGCATAATCAGGTGGCGTGTTTTCATGGTGCGCTTAAGCTGCCCATTTTCTTGTTGTGTTTGCATATTACCTTCTATACGTATGGACATCTAAACATCCAAAGAAGGTGTGTTATACCGCGATTGTTAATAAAAAGCTAGATGACCAGACGTAAACGGGCACGCCGCGCGCTGAGTCTGGGGTGGGTGGTGAGGATCACATAGAGAATCGGACGCCAGGCCATAGGCACCTCCGCAAGCAGATACTTACAGCATGGTGCCGGACGAGACGTTCTTCGGTCAGTCGAAAGTAGTATCCATGAAGAGCGGCGTCATACCGCAACGCCACCCGGCGCAAGGGTTGGTAATTCTCACAATCAGTTCTATAGTCGACACAGTTTCTTAGTAACCAGGACTGACTGATGCGCTTTAACGGACTGACCAAAGGTTTCTTTATTTTCATCCTCGCCCTTGTGACATGGGCGTTCTTCGACGTGCTGTCGCCCTACTTCTCCGCCATTCTGTGGGCCGCCATTCTGACCGTCATCTTTAACCCGGTAAAAAACAAGCTGCGCGCCGCGCTGGGGGATCGCAACGGGCTGGCCTCGCTGTTGACCATCGGCATTATCTGTCTGATCGTCTTTATCCCGCTGATGGTGATCCTCTCTTCACTCGCCATTGAGCTGAACGTGGTGTACACCAAACTGCAGGAGAACAACACCCAATTCCCGGAGGTGGTGGCCAGCATTTTCAATCATCTGCCTGACTGGGCCAGCGGTTTCCTCGCGGATCACAACCTGACCAACGCCGCGCAGATCCAGAAAAAACTCTCCGATGTCGCCCTGCAGGGCGGGCAATATCTCGCCGGTAGCGCGTTTCTGATTGGCAAAGGCACGTTTGGCTTCGCCATTAGTTTCGGCATCATGCTCTATCTGCTGTTCTTCCTGCTGAAAGACGGCCCGTATCTGGTGCGCCAGATCCTCGACTCCCTTCCGCTGTCTGATTTTGCCAAGCAGCACCTGTTCGCCAAGTTCGTCGGCGTCTCCCGCGCCACGGTAAAAGGGACGGCGGCGGTGGCCGTGGTGCAGGGCATACTCGGCGGAATTGCCTTTGCGATTGCGGGTATCGACGGCAGCGTACTCTGGGGCGCGCTGATGGCGTTCCTCTCGCTGGTGCCGGCCATCGGCTCGGCGATTGTCTGGGTACCGGCCGCCATTTTCCTCTTCGCCACGCATCAGATCTGGCAAGGGCTGTTTATTGTCGGCTTCTTCGTGATCGTCGTCGGGCTGGTGGACAACATCCTGCGCCCGCTGCTGGTGGGGAAAGACACCAAAATGCCGGACTACCTGATCCTGATCTCCACCCTCGGCGGTATGGAGCTGTACGGCATTAACGGCTTTGTCATTGGGCCGCTGATTGCTGCGCTGTTTATCGCCTGCTGGAACCTCTTCTCCGGGCGCGACCACGAAGGCAACGCCGAAGAGCTGGACGCGGATTTCATTGAAGAGGGAAAAAACCCTCCAGATTTGTAAGGATGTGACGATAAAGACCTCATCAGGCGGCACTGTGCCGCCTTTTTTTTCGCCTTAAATCAAACGTTTTCTATAATTTGAAGAACGCCGTCCTCTTCATGTTGTAAAAGGATCATCTGGTGCGAATCGCGACGATAACAAACTGGGCCTACGGTGCCACGGTCTGCCTGACTATCGCCTCCGGCATCATCATGCTGATGGCGTCCAATGCCGACACGCTTGAGCGTCAGGCCGTTGAACAACGCCAGCGTTTTGATGCGCTTACGGAAGATATCGAAACCGATATCTGGGCGCAGTCTGATTTAGCCCGGCTGTACGTCATCAAAAAAGATCCGCAGGTTCTCAAAGAATATAACCAGGCCGAAAACAGCCTGAAGCGCATCGAGCTTCGGCTGGAAAAGCTGCAGGATAATGGCGCTTCGGATGAAGAACTGGCCCTGCTGCATGAAGGAATAAAGATCGTCGATGAACTGCAGGACGAACAGCAAACCGCACTGAACAGCCTTGAACAGGGTGACGACGCTCAGGCCGTTGCCCTGCTTTATGGCGCACCCTATGAGCAGGAGCTTGAGCGCGCCCAGAACCAGATCGATCACTTTCGCCAGATACTCGACAAGCGCGTTATCGCCTCCGTTCAGGAGGCGACAAAAAAATCGAAAGCGCTGCGTACGGCTTCTGAAATGATGGTCGGCCTGACCGCCCTGCTGTTCCTGTTTGTCCTTGGTTTTATCCTGAAACGTCGCGTGCTGCGCCCCGTGGTGCGGTTGAGCGACGTGGTGCACCGCCTGGCGTCACAGGATTACGCGGTTGAAACGCCCAATTTCAACCAGATTGATGAGATAGGTGACATGGCGCAGGCCATCCGCATTTTCCGTGAAAACGGGCTTGCGCGGCAGCGTCTGGAAAGAGAGCGCGATGCCGAATGGGCCATCCGCGAGCTGCTGGCGCGCATGACCCAGCGGCTGCAGGGGTGTGAGAACGTTAACGATGTGATTAACGTGGCGGAGCTGTTTGCCCCCAATATCGCGCCGGGGATCGCGGGCCGGCTCTACGTCCTCGACCGCGATCCGTGGCAGATGCGCTGCGTCGCGCACTGGTTGTCGCCGACCGGTGAAGAAGCCACGTTCCATCCGGATGAGTGCTGGGCCATACGGCGCGGGCAGAGCCACCCGCCGGTAAACGGTGAACCGGATATTGCCTGCTATCACCTGCCGGCGTCAGAAGGGGACAGTTCGCTGTGCGTCCCCCTTATCGCCCAGGGCGAGGCCATTGGTTTACTCTCCTTCCAGAATATCACTGCAGAAAATGCCCCTTACCGCGCCTATCTGGAACTGATGGCTGAAGCACTTGGGCTGGCGCTGGCCAACCAGCGTCTGCGCGACGCGTTGCTGGAAAAAGCGTTGTTTGACCCGCTCACCGGCCTGCGTAATCGTCATCATCTGGAAGATACCCTGCAAACCCAAACGGCACAGGCGATGCGCAGCGGCGAACCGTTAAGCTGCATGATGATCGATATCGACCACTTCAAGAGCATTAATGACCGGTTCGGCCATGAAGCGGGCGATCAGGTGATCAAAAGCGTGGCGTCGATTGTTCAGCGGGCCACACATGACAACGGGCTGGCATTTCGTTACGGAGGCGAAGAGTTTCTGGTGCTGCTTTCCGGTGCCGATGAAGAAGAAGCGCATGCCTGTGCGCAGAAGATTTACACCGGCGTGCATGAGCTGTCGCTTCGCTACGGGCTGACCGAGATTGGGCCGGTGGACGTGTCGATTGGGATTGCCAGCTACCCGCAACATGCCCAGACCGACAACCTGCTGCGCGCCGCGGATGTGGCGTTATACCGGGCGAAAGAGCTGGGCCGGTCGCGGATCGTGAGCTTTGGCATGCTGGAGGCAGGTTAGCGGGTCTTTGCGCCTGCTCCTGCGGATGGCGAGAAATGGCACGCGCGATGTGTTAACTGACCAGACAACAAAATCAACCCTCAACGCCTTCTTGCCGGGTCAGAAGATCAATCATTGCCCGGGTGGCTGCCGACTGACGTCGGTGCGGTGCAAACAGCACGGAAAAAGGTCGCGATCGTCCCCGGAGTTGTGGCAGCACCTCAACTAACTGGCCGCGCTGTATTCTGTCGCGGACGATGAATTCATAGCTCTGGCAGATCCCCATCCCCTGCTCCGCGAGCGACACCACGCCGAGTACATCATCTGATATTTCGATGGTTGACCCCGGCAACCAGTCAATATCGCGCCCTTCATCCCGAAATACCCAGGGGGCGATGCGCCCGGTGCGCGGCATGATAAACGGCAGGCACTGATGATGCTGCAACGCTTCCAGCGTCTGAGGTCTCCCTCTCCGATGCAGGTAGTCCGGGGAGGCGACCAGCAGCAATGCCGCCTCTTCCAGCTTACGCGCCACAAGCCCACTGTCGGGCAGCTGTCCCAGACGGATCGCCAGATCGAACCCCTCTGCGATCAGGTCAACGTTGCGATTGGTAATGTTCAGCTCCACCTGAACGCGTGGGTAGCGTTGATGATACTGCGCCAGCAGCGGGGGCAGGCGGTAGTGGGCATAGGTGGTGGGGACACTCATTCTCACGCGGCCGGTCAGATCGCCCTCCTGACCCCGGCCAACGCGTTCGGCGTCATCAAGCAGAGAGAACGCAGTACGCGCCTGCTCAAGATAGACGCGTCCGGCTTCTGTCAGCCCCACCCGGCGGGTCGTGCGCTGTAACAGCTGCCGTCCAAGACGCGCCTCCAGGCGGGTGACCGCGCGGCTCAGCACCGAAGGCGTGGTTGAAAGGGCAACCGCTGCGCCCGTAAAGGAGCCGTGTTCAACCACAGCAATGAAGACTTCAACGTCGCCGAGGTAATCGAATTTCCGGCTCATTTTGCTCTCTCAGGAACAAATGTTTTTCAATCTGGCTAATTTATCTCCCGTTGGGCGATGAGTAAAGTGGCCTGCATTCATCACCTGAACGTGCCACTGGAGTCTGCCAATGTTCAACCGCGCCCTTATTCTGCCCGCCATCGCGATGGCAGCATTGTTCTCTTTTCCGCTCTTCGCCAGTGCAGAGAATCACGCCCCCCTTGAGCGCTGGCGTAGCTATGCTGGCGTGACCTGGGATAACCCGCAGGACGGGCAAACGCCGACGACGTTTACCGGCTCGGTGAATGCGCCCATTGCAGGTATCCATTTTGATGCCAGCGACCGGGCCTTTGTCAGTACGCCCCGGCTGGTTTCCGCCGCAGCCCCCGCCACATTGAGTATTCTGGATACCACGTCGCAGTCCGGCCCTGCCCGCCTGACGGCGTTTCCGTCCCGCGAGGGCAATGCGGTGAACACCGATCCCGCTCACAGCCTGCGCAACGTGCTCGGTTTTTATATTGACCGTAAAAACGGCTGGCTATGGGCGCTGGACATGGGGTTCGTCGCGGGAGAAGCCCAATCGCCTGCGGGGTCGCAGAAGCTGGTGGTGCTGGATCTCAACTCAGGCCGCACCATTAAACGTATCGCTCTGGATGACGTGGCGGACCGCAAAGCCAGTTTCCTGAATGATGTGGTGGTCGATGAGAACCGCCGTGTCGCTTATATTTCCGACAGCGGATCGCGGAGTGCTCCTGAAAACCAGGTGGGGCTGATTATCGTCGATTTCGCTACCGGTACGGCCCGGCGCGTACTCGATCGTCACCCTGCGCTGCAGATTGAGCCTGGCGTTAACGTCGTCTCGCATGGAGCGGAAGTCTGGCCAGGTAAACCCTTACTGATTGGTATCAATGGCATTGCGCTCTCTCCCGATGCGGGCACGCTGTACTGGACGGTGACAACCGGCACGCACGCATATGCGGTACCCACTGCGATACTGAGGCAGCCTGCGTCAACCAATGCGCAAATCGCCGAACAGATCCGCGATTTGGGTAGCGTGGGAGGCAATACCGACGGGATAGTGACGGATGAAAAAGGCAACCTCTACATCACCGATGTCACACGCAATGGTATCGTCAGATACGATCCTGAGACCCATTCCATGTCGCTGGTTGCGGCAAATGAAGAGGTGCGCTGGCCAGACACGCCGTCAATCCGTCCGAACGGGGAGCTGATCTTTACCTCAAGTCGCCTCAATGACCATTTTGCGGGAGCCGTTAAATCGGGAGAGGAGCGCTATGATTTGTGGCGCTTGCGTCTCAGTGCTTCAAAGGATTAGTCGCGCGTCACTTCAGTAATCAACATCGACAAACCATTCAGGTAATCCCTTTTTTTTAGCCAACTCACGGTATTTGGTTGGGGAAAGTCCATATTGATTTGAGAACGCTCTGCTGAAAGTTGACGGCTCTTCATAGCCTAACATTGTAAATATATCTGAAACAGAGAGCTGCGTATGTCTGAGCATATGCGCGGCTTTTTCAAGTTTCCGGCTTCGGATATAAAGACCTATACTTATGCCACACTCCTGGCGAAAGTTTCGTTGAATATAAGCCAATGAATAACCGGATTTTCGAGCCACATCCAGAACGGTAATGGGTCTATACAAATTCGAGTCAATCCAGTGAGTCAGGGACTTAATTACAGTTTCACGATCTTTTAAGAGAGTAAACTTTATACACATAAGTATCCACGAAATTTATTTACAAGAAGGCCGCTGGCAAAGTCATCCCATGACAATTGAAAATAAATATTTCCTAAAAGAAAAATCACCCTAAGAATAGGGTGAAGGAACGCTTACTGTATTTTAGAAGGATGTACTTGCAACACCCTCATTTTTCTCTGGACCATACAGTTTCATAAACGCATTAACGGAGGCCTGCGCTTTCCTGACGATTTCACTTTCGTCAGGCTGATCTTTTCTTGCTTTTAAAAGCAAGGGTTCCAGTATGTCAGCCTGGAGAAGAGAACGAAAATACTCAGCCGCCAGCACAGGATCATCTTTTCTTAAGATGTTTTGATTCATTAAATCGGTAAACAGCGCTGAAACATTTGAACGCAGTTTTTGCATTCGCGCATAATATAACTCTCCGATACCCGATCTTCCGGCCTCGGAAATCATTAATCTTTGCAAATCCACAATATCCGGAGAGCAAATATAACGTAAAAAGGCAACAGCAAATTGCTCGATGACCAACTGTGGTGATTTTCTGAAAAGGCGCACCTGCCCTGCAGTTTCAATAGTCATGCTCTTTATATACTGTTCAGTTTCTGAAGACATGCACTCTACAAATAGCTCTTCTTTCGAAGAAAAGTGACTGTAAATTGTCGATTTTGAGCCACCCACAATCGCGTTAATCTCTGAGATAGACGTGGCATCAAATCCTTTTTGTCGAAACAGTCCGGATGCAACCTCCAGAATCTGTTGCCGTTTAAGCGCTCTTTTATCCATATGTTTCCTCGTTAGTTTAGGTGTCTGCCCGGGGCCAACACTTTTTGTTCTCTGATTTCGGAATCACGTCTGGTAGTAGGGTTTGTAATCGTACTGACGAGTACATTTTCATTTGACGGCATTCAGAAGTCAAGATATAAAGTGTACCGTACTGTACGGTACTGTATTTGGACTACTCAATGAACAGCATGATGAGCGTACTGATGAAAGGTTTTCAGGAGACACTCCCGGGGTGTCGTATTTCCGGTTTAACCCGGTCCAGCATAGTGATGGGCTGTGTTGTCATTTCCGCCATCAGTATGAGCGGATGCGCCATAATCCCCGATCTTGGCACCCCACCGCCTATGAAGACGGTCACACAACTTAAAAGCAATCAAAGCTTCCCGCACCAGAACGGCCAGTGGCCGAAAGATGACTGGTGGAAGAAATACGGTGACGAGCAGCTCAACGGGCTGATTGATGACGCGCTTAAAAATTCCCCTACCCTTAACATCGCCGAAACGCGCGTAAAACAAGCACAGGCAATGACGCAAAGTGCGAGCGGATCGCTTTTCCCTGAAGTCACCGCCAACGCCAGCTTTATGCGGGACAAAATGAGTTACAACTATGTGACGCCTGAAAGCGCAACGCCTCAAAACTGGAACAGCTACGGGCGTACCACACTTGACATGAGCTGGGAAATTGATTTTTGGGGTAAAAACCGCGCCGCGCTCGCGGCTGCAACGTCAGGTGAAATGGCGGCCGTTGCAGAAGCAGCACAAACAAGACTGGTGCTCTCTTCGTCTATTGTTAACGTTTACGCAGAGCTGGCGCATTTATACACCGTTCGCGAAACGCTTAACGATACTCTCGCTATACGAACCAGTACGCTTGCGTTGTTCCAGCAACGACATGACGCGGGGCTTGAGGATTTATCCAGCCTTCAACAGGTCGAGACGCGTCAACTCAACGCAAAAGCAAACCTGGTGGCGATAGATGAAGCCATTGCGATCAAAAAACATGCCCTCGCGTCATTGATCGGTGACGGGCCAGACAGGGCGCTGGCAATAACCGCACCCAAAGCAACGCTATTAGCGCATGAGGAACTTCCGCCCAATATAGCTTTAGATCTGATTGGTCGACGTCCGGATATTGTCGCTGCACGCTTACGCGCAGAGGCAGCAGCAGAGCAAATCAAACAGAAAAAAGCCGGTTTTTACCCCAGCGTGAATCTGGTTGCCATTGCCGGTTTCCAGTCTTTAGGCATTAACAACTTAACCCAAAGTGGCTCAGCAATAGGTAGTTTTGGTCCGGCCATATCGTTGCCTATATTTAACACGCAAAAGCTTCAGGGTGATTTGAAATATGCCAGCGGTGAATATGACATTGCGGTTCAGGTTTATAACGACACCTTAACGAATGCACTTCGGGAAGTGAGCGATGCGCTGACCAGCAGAGCATCTCTTAAAGACGAGATACTTTATTCCCGAAGTGCCGTCACGTCAGCAGAAAAAGCGTATTCACTCACCAGACAACGATATGAAGGAAAGGTCGCTGATTATCTCGATGTCTTGTCTTCAGAAGATGAGCTGGTCGCGGCCCGCAGAAAATTAGCTGATGTAAATTCTCGCGCCTTCACTGTCGATGTCGCATTAGCGCGCGCATTAGGCGGCGGATATACCTCGAATAAATAGTCATTTTCAAACATCAACTTCATTACCAAATAGTGGAAACAAAGGAAATAAAATGAGTCACTCTGCAGCTATTGACAGTCAAAACATTGAAACGTCAGATATTAAAAAGAAAAAAAGAAAACGTCTGTTCTCTTATCTTGCATTAAGTATTGCGCTTGCTGGTACTGGCTCATTTATTTATTGGGAGTTAGTGGGTTCCCGATATGTTGAGACCGATAATGCCTATACCGATGTCGAATCTGCACAACTCTCTTCCGCAATTACCGGTACGGTAAGCGCCATCCTGGTGACCGATTCGCAGGTGGTAAAAAAAGGCGATGTTCTGGTCCAACTGGATCCGACTGATGCAGAGTTAGCCCTGAGTCAGGCTGAAGCAAACCTGAACCTGTCTATCCGGCGGGTAAATGGATATAAGGCCAATGATACAAAGCTTGGCGCAGAAGTTTTGGCGAATGAAAAAGAACAAAAACGCCTGTTGGCCCAGGTTGATGCCGCAAACGCTGACTTACAGCGCGCAACTGTCGACCTTAAGCGACGCGAAGCATTAATGCAGACAGGTGCGATTTCAGGTGACGAACTTACGCGTATTCAAAACGTTTATGCTTCTGCACTGGCAAACCTGAATGCCGCGAAAGCGGCTGTGGCGCAAGCTGACGCAGCGAGACAAGCGGCAGTGGGGGCAAGACAGGCCAATGCCGTAATGATTGAGGATGCGAATACCGAGACCAACCCGGAAGTTGCACTTGCAAGGGCGAAGCGCGATCAAGCCAGACTGGATCTGGAAAGAACCGTGATCCGTTCGCCAGTCGATGGCGTGGTTGCACGACGCCAGGTTGAGCTTGGGCAACGTGTACAACCTTCCACACCGTTACTGTCCGTGGTGCCGGTACAGCAAATTCACGTCAATGCAAACTTCAAGGAAGTTCAGCTTCAGCATGTGAAAGAAGGTCAGCAAGTGGAACTAATAAGCGATCTGTATGGCGATAAGGTCCCTTTCCATGGAACCGTAGAAGGCTTTGATGGTGGAACTGGCGCAGCGTTTTCAGTTATTCCAGCGCAAAACGCAACGGGTAACTGGATCAAGGTTGTTCAGCGTTTACCCGTACGCATCAAACTCAATGCCGATGAGCTTGCAGCCCATCCGTTGCGGGTAGGGCTGTCCATGAAAGCGACTGTTGACTTAAAAAGTGAATAACGGAAACCAGGCCATGTCTACATTCGTTATCGATAAAGAGCCTCCTTCGCTAAAAGGCGGAATGTTGTGGATTGGTGCTCTGGTCCTGGCTATGGCGAACTTTTTAGCCGTGCTCAACATGACCATTGCAAACGTGACTCAACCCAACATGGCTGGCGCCTTAGGTGCGGGAACCAGCCAGGGCACCTGGATCATCACGGCCTATGCCGTTGCTGAAGCCATAACGGTGCCGCTCTCAGGATGGTTAACAACCCGGTTCGGCGGCGTGCGCGTTTTCTCCGTTTCGGTGTTGATGTTTGGTATTTTCTCGTTGCTTTGTGGCCTGTCCACCTCGCTGGGAATGCTACTGCTAATGCGTGTTTTTCAGGGAATGGCAGGCGGCCCCCTGATGGCTTTATCACAAACATTACTGCTGCGGATCTTCCCTAAAGAAAAATCTATGCAGGCGACGGGTCTCTGGGCGATGACAACATTGCTGGCCCCCGTCATCGGCCCGGTTCTGGGAGGATGGATTTGCGATCATTACAGCTGGTCGTGGGTGTTTATCATCAACGTTCCAATGGCCATCGCTTTTGCGTTAGTCGCGTGGTCAATATTAAAGATATTCGAAGATACGCTGGTTAATAACTCCATTGATATTGTTGGGTTTATTTTATTGGTTATCTGGGTTGGCGCACTGCAGATTATGCTTGATGAAGGGAAAGATCTTGACTGGTTTGCCTCAGACGAAATATGGGTTCTGGCGATTGTCGCCTGTATCGGATTTCTGAGTTTCTGTATCTGGGAGCTCACGGCTGAACATCCGATTGTCGATATCAGAGTTTTTCGCCATCGTGGTTTTTCTGCCAGTATGTTTGTCCTCGCTCTCGCGTTTGGCTGTTTTTTTGGTCTGAACGTACTTACGCCGCTGTGGTTACAATATAACTTAGGATATACAACAACATGGGCTGGGATTGTGGTGGCCTGGGGTGGACTTCTGCAGGTGGTTTTTTCTCCGGTTGCCGCTAACCTTTCCAACAAAATCGATCCGCGCATTCTTATCTTCTTTGGCTGCGCCTGGCTCGGTCTCGACACCTTCTGGCGCTCCTACGCGACAACCGATATGGACTACTGGTCCATCTGTGTCCCCCTGTTATTCATGGGCGTTGGTATGCCATTGTACTATGTCCCGATTACGGGCCTTGCAATGGGTTCGGTAGATGAAACGGAAATGCCATCAGCGGCGGGGTTAATGAACTTTGTTCGAACGTTATCAGGTGCGTTTGCCACATCGCTCGTGACGACGTCATGGCAAGACCAGCGCTATATCGCGCATGACAAGCTGGCATCCGTTGTTGATCCGACTGGCGATCTTTCACAGTACATCAACTCGGCGCCTCAGCAAGGCGGACAGTTTGTTCGGGAGCTTTTTGACAAAATGGTTAACAGCCAGAGCATGATGCTTTCCACCAATAATCTAATGATGTCGATTGGTGTCATATTTTTTATTGCTGCATTTGCGATTGCTTTAGCACCGAAACCTTCTCGCGTCGTCGATGCCGCTTCTGTAGGGCATTAATATCTACTCAGCACAAGGACGTGAGTATCAAGTAAAAGAGAAACTTTGATGAGCCACACATCACAAACACCTTGCAATCGGGATCTTCTGTATAAGAAAATATTTCTTTCAATATCTGAGATGAAATTTCTGGAAAGAGAGATAAACAAGTTTACCTGGTTAGAGCGTGCTTTCTTGAGAAAAACAGAATTTCATAAAATACAACATCTCAGAAGCAGGTGTGACAGCAATTTTTTTAGATTTATTAACAGCGACCAGGCAAACCAAAATACGCTAATTCATATCCTTGAACAATTACCTGAAAATCATCCTGACAGAACATGGTTGACGGGGTTCCTGCTTTAAACGCATCAGGTGAGTGAACATAATTTTGATATGTCAGGAAAAATATCAGACCGAGGGAGAGAAAAAAATGGATGCTTCCCAGTGGAAGAAGCATCCCAAATCAGGCAATTATTCAGACACAGATTGAAACCGTAAACTGACGATCTCATCGATAATATCTCACACCCTCTCCGCTTTGTTATTTACATTTTCTGCCATCGCATAAGAAAACGCAGTCTGCACGCGTTCACGTGAGACGTGACGGAAGACGCCATTTACTTCACGCTTCACCGAAGTAAACTACGTCTGCACCACATAGACTGGGCCTTTGTTAATCAGAGGATGAGAAAATGAAAACCCAGCAAGTCGATTTTGCCTCTTTATATTTTGGTACCCCTGTCGCCATTATCTCCAGCGAAAATCCTGACGGTTCAACCAACCTGAGCCCGATCTCGTCGTGGTGGATCCTTGATCAGAATATCGTATTCGGCCTTGGTACCGACGGAAAGTGTTATGAAAATATAAAGGATAATACGGGTATTGTTCTCAATATTCCGGACAGCCGCTTATGGCCGAATATTGAAGCACTCGCCAATAAAACAGGCAAAGCCTCACTAACAGAATGGAAGAAAAAGATGGGGTATGTTTTTGAACAGGATAAGTTTAGCTGCGCAAATTTTCACAAAATGAAGTCGGAGACAGTTAACGCAGTGAGAATTAAGGAGTGTCCGATACAAATAGAAGCTACGGTTTGCGGGATATCGCCCCTTGCCGATTCCCGGGAAAGCCTGGTATCCGTTGATGCCACGATAACCTGCGTGCACATTTCCGAGACGTTATTAATTCACGCCGGGAAAGGGTTAAAATTTAATGTGGAGAAATGGCAGCCCTTATATTACCTGTTTCGTCACTATTTCTCTCTGGGCGCCCGGCTTGGTCATAACTTCCGATGTGATGAGTAACCCCACCATTCTGGCAACGGAAAGTTTTAAACTTTTCGTGATATTCTGTCTTTATGCCCCTGGTCTCATATAATCGAGTCATATTCGCCACTGTATTATCGCCTGCCACGCACAACATATTGTGCATGGCAGGTGATGATAATTTTTATGGAAAAACGTCTATGTCGAAACTGGATTTGAGGTCCAAAAAAACCTGGGGCGCCCTGGCATCGATCGCTGTTGTCGCCGGTACGCTGGCATCGGCTTTTGCATGGACTGCGGGCTGGCTTGGGTCACGCACGGTCAGCCAGGCACTGGTGGGTGAAACACCAAAACCCTTTCCGCCGGGCTTTCGCCGTGCGCATGGCAAAGGCATCTGCTTTGCCGGCACCTTTGTGCCAAACGGCTCAGCGGTTTCTCTGTCCACCTCCCGGTTCTTTTCTCAGCCAGAAATCCCCGTAGTGGGCCGATTCTCAATTGGTACTGGCGATCCCCACGCCCCGGATAGTACAACCAAAACCCTGAGCATGGCGCTGTTGCTGAAAACGGATGACAAGCAACAATGGCGGATGGCGATGAATAACGAACCTTACTTCGCCACCCGCAACCCGGAAGGATTTCTGGCCTTGCGCCAGGCTACGGCAGTTGATGCGGCCACCGGCAAGCCGGACCCGCAGCGTCTCGCGGACTTTTTGAAAGCCTACCCGGAGGCAGAGAAATACCTTAAATGGGCGGCGCAGAAACCCGCCCCCGGCAGCTTCGCCGGGGCGACGTTTTACAGCATCAACGCTTTCTACCTTGTGAACGCGCAGGGGGAGCGACAACCTGTGCGCTGGATGATGCGTCCGCACGATCCGTTCTTCTCCCTGAGCGATGAACAGCGAAAGAAAGCGGATGATAATTTCCTGTTCGAAAACCTGCGCCAGCGCCTGGCACAGAAACCACTCTACTGGGATTACGTTTTGCAGCTCGCGCAGCCGGGCGATCCGGTGGATGACCCTTCCCGACCCTGGCCGGATAATCGCAAGCAGATGGTGGCCGGTACGCTGGAAGTGACGCGTGTCGAAGCGCAGTCCGTTGGTGCGTGCCGCGACGTTAACTTTGATCCCTCTATCGTTCCGGCGGGCGTTGCGGTGACGGATGATCCCGTCTTAAACGCGCGCTCGGCCGCTTACTCACACTCTTTCAGTCGCCGTGAGCGGGAAATTGGCTACGGCAAAGCCACCGAAGCCGTGCAAAAGCAGGAGGTAAAATGAGCACGAATAAACGTCTGCGTGAGCACGCCCCACAGCATTTCAATACCCTGGCGCGAAGCCTGCACTGGCTGATGGCGGTTATGATCCTGGCGATGCTTTTCATTGGTGCCGCCATGATGACGTCGTTACATCATCGGATTTGGTTGATCGACCTGCACCGGCCACTGGGTATCACCATTTTACTGCTTGCGCTGGTTCGTCTGGTCAACCGGCTCCTGAGCCGCACACCTCCTCTGCCTGCGGATTTGCCCGTCTGGCAGGTGCTTGCAGCGAAGGCATCTCACTGGGTGCTGTACGCGTTGATGCTGGCAATGCCGCTGCTGGGCTGGGCACAGCTTTCGGCGGCGGGCGTGCCGATCGTGATGTTTGACGGTTTCAACCTGCCTCCGATTGTTCCCGCCAGTCCGGCACTGTATGCGTGGTGCCACGACGCCCATAGTCTTCTGGCAAAATTACTTTTTGCGGTGGTGCTGGTCCATCTCTCTGCCGCATTAGTTCATGCGTGGATCTACCGGGACACCGTTTTTGCCAGCATGGCGAAAGGAAACAAGTCGGCATCAGCCGTCCGGGAGGAGCTGAAGTAAGGAAAGCGGTTCTGGACAAGCACACCCGGAATGCTCGTGTCCTCGCTAATCGTCATCCTGAAACGGCAGATTCAACCGGGGCGCGTATTTTGTCTTCAAATTCGCGCCCCCAAAAAGCCACGGATACCCCACCGCTCATGGGGTGGAAGATAATATCAATCAAATAAAGTGATCATTTTTTAAACACAAGAGCATTTCCGCCCGCAATTTATGATTTGATCAAAACGTTAAGCGGCGCTCGCATAACAAACACCCTGCCAACAGAAACACCTAACTCGTTGATTAAGATGAGTTTACATCAATAAAAACGATAAAAACCCTTGCTCACCAACAAAATATATCAACTCGTGTGATATCTAAATTATAATTCTTATACTTCTGTTAAAAAGGTGGAGGCCGAAATGCGATTAACCTTACTGCTGTTATGCTGTCTGGTACAGAGTGTAACCTGGGCAGGCGAACTGCCAAAACCTGTTGGTAAACCCATTTTAACGATTTACGGTAATATAGAAAATACCAATGAAAATGGAAAAGCAGTGTTTGATCTTGCCAGCCTTGAAAAACTGGGCATGGTAAGCTTTGAGACGACCTCCCCCTGGTATAATGGTCGAACTAAGTTTGAGGGGGTTCCGATGCGTAAACTCATGGATTATGTGGGTGCAAAGGGTACTAACATTAATGTTATTGCGCTCAATGATTACTCAACCGTCATCCCGCTCAGCGACTTTAAAAAATACAACGCCATACTTGCTTTGAAGGTGAATGGCGAATATATGCGCATCCGCGATAAAGGTCCATCATTCATTGTATACCCCTATGACAGTCTTCCTGAGTTGAATAATCAGATTTATTACTCGCGTTCAGCATGGCAGGTTAGCAAAATGAAGATTGAATAGCAGTTCAGGAGAACATAATGAACAGGATACTGGTTGGTATCATTTTTTCTCTTTTTATCACGACAGGATATATTGCATTCCTTGTTTACGATCGCCAGCAGGAATTGCAAAAACTGACTCAGTACACCGAGTCCTGGTCCGTGGCTCAACTGGTATCCGAGTATTACCGCTTTGAATCATGGCTTGGTCTATACGCAACCGATACCGATGACGTTACGATAGACCAGGTCCGCATGCGTCTTGAAATTATGCTCAGTCAGGGCGATTTAATGAAGGGGGGTGATTTAGGTCGCTACATTGACAGCGATAAAACGCATCAGGAGCTCGCTTTACGCTTAGAAAACATACTGAATTATCTGGATAGCCATCTTGAAAACATGAGCCATGCCGAGTTACAGGCCTACCTGAAAAATATGCATGAGCTCGATGCACCGCTCAGCCAGCTTTCTGCAACGGCATTAACAAAAGATATTAACACGGTTAATGAATCCAACACAAAAATACAGATCCTTTATTATATTTATTCCGCGCTTTCATTGCTATTGGTAATCCTAAGCTTTATTCTTGGCTTTTTAATGATCTACCAGAATAAAAATATTCTCAAAGCGCACATGCAGGTTAAAAGCCTGGCTGACGAACTCCAGATATCAAAAGAAACACTGCAAATTCAGAATGCGAAGCTGGAATATGATGTTTATCATGATTCCCTCACTGGCATGAAAAACCGTCTGTTCTTCTGGGACGATCTCAACAAAATTAATCTTCAGGCGGATAAAAACCATACGCCTGTCACGGTGATGTTATTTGATTTAGACCGGTTCAAAGAGGTCAACGACACCTATGGCCATGATACCGGCGATTTACTGTTGAACCAGGTATCCCGACGTCTCACCTCTATGAGCAGCGCTTCCGATACGTTTTACCGGTTGGGCGGCGACGAATTTGCCCTTCTGTCCAGTGGCTTGACCGAAAACGCGGCAATTTCGCGCGCCAAAGAAATCAGCGATCAGATCAGCCAGCCCTATACGATTAATAACCAGCTGATAAAAATTGCGACCTGCGTGGGTATCGTTTTATCGGATAATGAACGACGCTCTGACTTTCTGTATAAATTTGCCGACCTGGCCCTCTACGAAGCGAAAAAAGCCGGTTCCCAGCAGATAAAAGTGTTCCGTCAGTGGATGATGCAAAAATTGCAGGAGAGCAGAACCCTTGAACATGACATGGCACTGGCGCTCGATCACAATGAATTTGTGGTTTATTACCAACCGATTGTCGATTCATTCAGCAATGACATTTACGGCTACGAGGCGCTTATTCGCTGGATGCACCCGGTAAAAGGGATGCTGTCGCCTGATTACTTTATCTCTGTTGCTGAAAAAACCGGGATGATCAACGCGATCGGCAAAATTGTGCTTGAGCTTGCCTGCCGGGAAGCGGTCTCCTGGGCGGTTCCGGCACGGATCTCGGTGAACGTCTCACCTATCCAGTTGGGTAATAAATCGTTTACGACGATGGTGCAGACCATCCTGAAAGAGACAGGGTTACCGGCTAACCGGCTTGAGCTGGAGGTGACAGAGTCTTCGCTCTTCAGTGACAGCACAATGCCGATTACGATCCTCAAAAAGCTGCGTTCGCTGGGTGTGAAAATTTCCATCGATGACTTCGGCACGGGATATTCGTCGCTCTCCAGATTGAGTGAGCTTAATTTTGATAAAATCAAAATAGACAAATCCTTTGTGAATCCGATATCCACGCAAGATGATGCGCTTAATATCGTCAAACTGATTACCGGTATGGCGAAGAGCCTGAATATGAGCGTGATTGCAGAAGGTGTAGAAACCGAAGCGCAGCTTGAACGTCTGCAGGCACTCGGCTGCGATCTGGTGCAGGGATACCTGTTTGGAAAACCACAGCCGGAGATTGACAGCAAGATTAGATGCGGTTGAAATGGTTCGCGGTTGCTTCTGGCCCAACACCATTTAGATGACAGCGAATCAAAGGTTAAAAAATGAAAAACACCGTCCCGGAATATACGCCTGTTGATTTATCTCGTTGGGCAAGGAAGGAGCATTTTGAAGTTTTTCAGTCGTTTGCTGAATGTACCATCAACCAAACCGTCCTGATCGACATTACCGTACTGCGTAAACATATTAAAACGGTTGGCTGGAAGTTTTACCCGACAATTATTTTCCTCCTCTCCAAAATCATGAACCGGCACCCTGAGTTCCGTATGGCCATGAAGGACAATGAGCTTGTCGTATGGAATGAAATTCATCCCAGCTATACCATTTTCCATCCCGAAACGGAGACCTTTTCGTCATTGTGGAGCCACTACGATGGCAATATGCACCACTTCCAGAACACGTATGCAGAAGATACGGCGCGCTATGGCCATAACCTTTCCTACTGGCCTAAGGAAGAGTCCCGGGAAAATGTCTTTTTCGTATCGTCTATTCCGTGGGTAACCTTTACCAACTTTAATATGAACATTGCGCATATGAAGAACTTCTTTTCTCCTATGTTCACGTTTGGAAAATACTACGAACAGGATGGGAAAGTGTTGTTGCCTATGGCGGTGCAGGTACATCACTCGGTGTGCGATGGCTTCCATGTGGCGAGGATGTTTAATGAGTTGCAGGAGATGTGTGATGGGTTGCCAAACCAATCTGGGGAAGCTAATGGTTAATGCACTAATGTCTCTTTGAAATGGAAATTTGAGGAACCTCATTTAAATAAATGATGCAATAGCAGGAGTCGAGCCAAGCCGGTTTAATCCAGTACCAGGAAGGTATCTGAGTATACGGCCGTCTCCCCTTGACCAAGTTGATTCAGCACCAGACCGTTGTTGAGCGTGATCACGTCCCGTTTATTCACGCTCGTAGCCATCTATATGCAGATTGCTGCGTGACGGCTATACATTCAGCGTTGAATATATTGCTACCCCCGACAACTTCGACGATGTCAGGGAAGATGTCGACACCGACACGCTAATTTAAAATGATCAAGTATCAGGTAGGCAACATCACATAGCCTGATACTTACTTGTATCAATCTTTAATAATTGCATATTATATTTATTTATTTCCTTCCGCCCCGGCAAAAGAATCCAGAACATAAAAGCCATAAATAAACAAGATAACATCAGAACAACTCCAAGTATCATATAACCCGTCCCATGCTTCAATAATGAAAGCGGGAAAACTAGACCAAATAACACATAAAAAATGGCTGCAATTTTGGTATACAAGCGATAACGTTTATACTTCCCCTTGTAACATATAAAGAATCTGTCATATTTGCATTGTATGTGCGGCGCTAAATGCCCCCATCGCCATGATGGCATACTCAGTTCGGAGTATGTCCTTACGTAAAGAACCAAACGTCTGAGTTCTTGATTAGTTATTCCGAGAATAGTTTTTTTAACATCCCTTTTAATTTCCGATTTCATAAACTCCATTTCTAAAGGGTCAATATAGTCGGAATAATTTTCAAAGATATGTGAAAATATTGTTGCTTTTGGTAAAAACCAACTCACATCTTTAAATAGTTTATACACACCAACTGCTGCGGTTATAGTCGCAATAATGAGTCCAACAAATGCGAGTGTATCTTTTATTTCCATTCACCGAATCCTCCTGATAAATTTCAGGATCAATATACTATGGCACAACAAGAAAACCTATTGAGAAATGCCCGTCATGAATCATCACGGTTTTAACAAACACCTCAAAGCAATTTAAAATGGTTAAGGAGAGGTGTACATAAGCAGTAAGCGTTATCCTGAAGAGTTTAAAAATTAAGCAGTTAGGCAGGTTGTTGATCTTAGCCTTTCTGTTTCCAGCGTTGGTACACGTCTCGATATCACTACTCACAGTTTTTATATATGGATAAAGAAATATGGATCGGACTCTTGCACTTAGAAAGAGCAGTCAGATGTTCAAGCCGAGATCCGCCGACTTCAGAAGAAACCAAAACGGGTCACTGATAAACGGGACATAAAAAAGCCGCGGCGTACTTCGTAAAGCTGTCCGACTGAGGTACGCCTTTAACGGGCATAACTTACATCCGAACCTACGAAGGTTGGCTGTATCTGACCATATTTGTTAAGTTGTTCTAAAGCTAATTTATTGGCTGATCAATGCAACCCCGGATGATAAAAGATATTTTCCTGAATGCGCTTCTGATGACCGTATGGCGAGGTAATCCCCAAAAACAGGTACTGGTTCATTCTGATCCAGGTTGTCAGAATACAAGCCGTGAGAGGTAATTGTTTCTGAAGTCACATGGACTGGAGGGCGATACAAGCCGTCGTGGTTATTGTCACGACAACACAGTTGCAGAATTTTTTTTCCAGCTACTGAAACATGAATGAATAAAGAAAAAGAGCTACGGAACGCGGTAAGAAGCACACAGCGATATTTTGTTTACATAGAAATGTTATATAACATTAAGCGTTGGCATGGTCCGAGTGATCAGATACCACTGATGAAATACGAAAGTTAATATTATTAAAGAATCAGAAGTGTCTAGATTAACCGTAGCGATCCAAACGTCTGAGGCGTAGTAGCCATTCCTGTCTGTTCTTGTCATTTCTACTTTTGCATCGGTAAGAGGCCGGTCGCCTGACAAACGGTCATTGTCTCCCAGGGCTTCGTAGTCTGACCGGGTAGGTTTTATGTGAAACCTGTAAGCCCAGGCCAGACCGTCACGGCACCTTGCGGCATACACATCCGTTTTTCCAAGCCACACCATATCCAGCAGCCCGAGTCACATGGAGCGGGTACGCTGCGTCACCATCGATGAGAGCGTCTGTCGGCAAGACGAATACGCGTAAGTCGGTTGTCAGGTTCAGCGTTTCCCCTTTCAGACCGGTGGCGTCTCCGGTAGTTTACTGGCGGTGCCGAAAACTAAGGCTATGGTAAATCACCTGCTTTTAATAAGACGATTGCATGGTCAAGCTGCTTGTAGAGTTTGTGTCTCAAATCGTCTAACTCGTCATTTTCCCTGATTAGAGGTATTCCATTTTTATGGAGAATAATATCGTTAAATGATCCCATCCCGCCGTAGAGTTTTTTCAAGGAATAAATGGATGACTCGCAATCAACATCGAGCTCGATGGCTAATTTTTCGAATGTTTTTGCCCAGGAATCCTCATCGTTTGAGGAGAGGATTTTGATGATATCAGTTACCGTTTTCTTTATTTCATTTTTCATTTCAAACCACCACTTCCAAGTATCTTAACGCCAGGTATTTTCCACGGGGTAGGTACTACAACTTGCTCAGAGCCACCAGAGTAAAGGTCTGTTTGATAACCTACTTCTCCAACATATACTTTCGTTCCCGCGGGTATTTGAATTTCGTGATAGCTATCAAGAGGAGATTCTCCCCCAGTAGGCCATTTAGGGAGCAGAGCCTTATCTATTCTGGTCTGGAGCACTCCCTGAGGTTGTTCATAACCGAAAAACTGCCCCAACGGTCGACCTTCAATACCACCTCTGTAAAAACTCGTATCTGTTGATAGCGTGATCTCTTTATATGTACCCCCGGAGAAGGTTTCAGCCAGCTCTTTAGGTAATGGTCCGGGTTTTATCATCGAGTATTCACCCTCGACTTTTCCCAGAACATGGAGATTGCTAAGCTCACTCGCCGCCCCCAGTCTGCCCAAGCCAAGACCCGCAGCAACAGAAGTACCAGCAATAATCAGCCCTTTATTGTCCATAACCTGATCGTAACCCGCCGGCGCATCACCACCGAGCTGCTGCGCGGTCTGACGGAATCCCTCAATATTGCCATTATAGATCCCGCCCGCGGCCAGCAACCGACCTGCAGTTTTGCTATTGATGATTTTTGCGGCCTGGGCGTGTTGAGCCGGTGCCGTATGGCGGACCTGATATCCCGGGCGTTTCAGCTGCCGGGACAAGATGTGTCGGAGTCGGGTTTGAAGAAACAGTGGCAGATCATGCGAAGATCACCGGATGTCGTCAGCACGCCCGAAATGGCATAGCCGGAGATGTCTTTTCTCAGCAGAACGAGCTTTCCGGATTTGATGTCATCAAGCGTGTCACGGTATGCCATCCATGGATGTTGCCAGTGGTAGGATATATACTGGCTGACAAACCGGGTGTAGCCCTGCGGTAAATTCCACTCCTGGATGATGCGGTTTGGCAGTGCAGTATTTGCGAGGTCTCCTGCCGCCGTATCTGGGTGAATAATGTAAGGAATATCCTCAAGGTAGATATCCTCCAGTGACATTGCCTGGTTGTGATGAAGCATAGAGTCCCTTTATGCTGCCGTTAGGTGCCACATTATTGCTCATTCCGGACACCTGGCAAAGACCCAATATAGCAGGTCATGACCGGTTGTATGGCTCTAAGCTACGGTTCTGCACGCCAGGAAGAAAGCGCACTGCTGCGGAAGATTAACACAGCCACCATCCGAACGTAATTTATGGCGAAGATCTGTCGGTTGTTGAACCACGGACCAGGCACTAAATTACCCATTCCGCGATTTTCGCCTGAAGATAAATGAGCATTCTTTGGTTTATTGTTTGTAAGTAATTCCACCCGGCAGAGCGAACAGGCATACCGCGAACAGCTTGCTGGTAACGGCTACAGCGGCCGGAGCCTGCAAACGCTGCGCGAGATTATCGACGTGAAAATGTGGGAAATAAATCAGGCTGCCGGGCGTTATATCCGCTGGCATGAGGAGGTGCAGCGCATCAGCATCCGTAACCGTCTGAATGATTTTATGCAGGCACACGGCGCGGAGCTGGCCACTGCCCTTACCCCGGAGCTGATGAATTATTTCGGGCAGCATTCCGCCATTCAGCACTCGGTCGACTATCTGCGTGAGGCGCTACAGGTCTGGCTGGCCGCCGGTGAAAAAATTAATTATTCGGCGCAGGATAATGACATTTTAACGGCCATCGGATTCAGGCCTGACGCGGCTCACGGGATGATAATCGTGAAAAATTCACACCTGCACAGAACCTGAATTATATCTGCCGCCGTGCAGAACGCGCGCGCCCTGTGGCCGGTCATGCACCTGCAATAAAAGCGCCCTCTTAAGCGGGCAGGCGTGGCGGGGAGAGCATTGCGCGCTGCCCTCTAAAATAGTTATTCAGCTAAAACCTTTTCAATGTAGTGCCTTACCGACTCCATCTTTGGCCTTTCACTTGGGTTAAACCGTGTGCATTCAGATATAGCTGAATCTAGATAATGAATGTTTTTCATTTGACAATAAGTTGATAATAAAGCCTCCTCTCGATCTATACGCAATTCTCCTGAAATAGGAAATTTTTGCCCGCTCAAAAGCACCCATAGTGTTTTAGCAAAGCTATATATGTCTGCACTCTCCCCCGAACCTTGCTCCGAAGTCATTAGCATTTCTGGGGCATGAAAGTGCAAGGATCCTAACTTCTCCCCTTCTTTTGTGATCCGTTGTTTGTTCGGGAAAGTAGCAATGCCAAAATCACATAGACACCATTTATTTTTGTAAATAAGAATGTTGTCAGGCTTGATGTCCCTATGGAATATTTTTTGTTTGTGAAGTGATTCAATGGTTATGCATACTTCTAGCATTCCTTTTAATATGCTCAATGGAGATGGGGAATTCTTTTCAATGTACTTTTCTAATGAGATTGCTTTGGGCATTGCATACCAGGGAAAAACATCCTTGTCATCCAATTGATAACTATCGGTAATATTTATTACATTCATTCTGTTATCATTTAAGCTTTCAATCTTTTTCAGTGTTGCGATTTCGTCATTAAAGCGATTCACTGAGGTAACATTAGGTTTTTTTAAGATTTTCAATGCGTGGACCTTGCCATTAGGATCCCTTACCTCCCAAACCACAGCATTACCACCACCACCAATCCTCTTTAAAAGAAAATATCCTGAAATAGTCATTCCTTGATATATTTTCCCTGGCTTTTTATCATCTGGTAATTCTTGAAAAAAATCTTCAAGCATATTAAAGTATTTTGTTGACATTTGTATATGCTTGCATAACTTACTTTTTGAACCGAATAAGTCAATGGCGTATTTTATTTCAGCCATCGCTCTAGTTCTACCAATCAAGACCCCCCAATTCTCTATTTGAACGTTACGAGCGGCACCTGTTACCATGCTCCCAGGCTGATAATATTTATTTGTTTCTTCAAATGCTTCTACTAAGCTCCACTGAGGCCGTATTCTGAAGTATTTATCCATAATAAAATCCTCTTAAGTATATATAGTTTCTTTTTTCTTTCATCGATTTAGATTATTTCTGTTTGCGATTTAGTTTTCTAGCTTTCTTTTGGTTTTTCTTTTGGTTTTTCTTTTTTTGCTTAGCGATTATAGCGGGTCGTGATTTTTTTCCTGAATCTAAACCCTCGTCATCATTTACGGGGTACTGATATTCAACACCGGAGAACTGCTGCACATTTTCAGGTAGCAATACCCGAAAAGTTTTTCGATCTTGCTCCGCTTGCTCATAATCAGCTGCTTCCCAACTATTAGTGTCAAGATAGATCATATCCTCTCCCCCCCCACCATCACGCGGTTCAGTAGCCACTCCAACGATAATGTTACAATCTGGATATAATAATTTTGTGGATGTGCAATAAATATAAAGACACTCTTTTCTGTAATGCCTATAATCTTCGTATGATTGAGCTTGAGGTGGAATGGGAAATATAAGCCAAACATAAGCATGATTAGGGTTGGTTGGCGAAACCATGATACGAACGGCATTTTTTTGTGGTGGAGTAATCTCTAGTTTTTCTAAAATTGAGTTTGATAATACTCGACGAGCCACTCTCTTTTCTGATGCCATTACTTGTAGGCCTAAAGTTGCATCTGATAATGGGTGTTTGTTCTCATATAGTAAAGTCCCTCCCAAAGCATGTCTGGCGAAATGTTCAATGAAGCCATCCCAGAAATAAGATATTCTGTCAAATTCTTTACCCCTATGATATTGAGGTAATTTTATTAAAGATTCATACTGCCCCTCTAAAATTATTGCCTTGTGATTATGTTCGATATAAAACCCAGGGTCACGGTCTTTTTCGGCACTCATTAAGTAATGACCAAGTAAATCTTCTTCCCCAGCAGCGGAGATTAATTTCCCCGAAGTTATGAATTCTTCTTTCTTTTCTAAATAATCAATAAAGTCTGATATTGTATCTAGTTCATTTAGTACAACATTTAACGCGACATCATCAAATACATGAATGTATGGTTTATTTGATATAGGTATACCAATCATAAATGGATTTTTTAAGTGTTCATCTCCGGTTATTAATGGATTTATTATCAGACTTCCTGAACCCTGAACTATTGAAGAAAATCGCTTGGTCGCATTCTTAGCTACGGCAATTCTATGTATTTTTATAAGTTCCGTGCTAGGGAAGTCCAGTGGGAATTTATCCTTGCATTTAGGATCGAGATATATTCTATTTGTTCTCTCCTTGATCCAGTTTTCTGCACCGTACAATTGGTTAGCTGACTTTAAAACTGCTCGTTTAACCCACCTCCCCCAATCAACTTCAATGTTCCCGGTATCTTTAAAACCAATATCTTTATCAGAAAATATAATGACATGATGGTTAAATACCACTAATAAATCACATAGTTCTTTCCCATCACTATTAACATTCTTTTTCCCCTCATCTGTATAAACATTGGGATAACTCCATAAGCTTAAGAAAGTCTTGCTGCACAAGTTTGCTAAATATTTTTCAGACTCATTAAAACCATCTTGCTTTTCTATTTTTTTCATTATTTAGACCCATGTGCTATGCTATTGGAATACCACTGAAACATCTTCCTTTTCTTCTCAAGATATTGAGCGTGATTATAAATTCTACGAATATTATTATTATCAACATGCGCTAACTGCATTTCAATCCAAACTGATTCAAATCCTTGCTCATGTAAAATAATAGACAACATGTGCCTAAAACCATGCCCTGTTAGCCTTCCCCCATACCCAATTCTCTTAATAACCTGGTTTATGCTTGTTTCACTCATTGGCTTATTCGGATCGTTCCGCCCCGGAAAAACATAACGATAGTTCCCAGTCATCATCTTGAGTTCATTGAGTAAATCTAACGCTTGAGTCGACAAAGGTGCAAGGTGTGACCAGCGCAATTTCATCCTTTCAGCAGGAATTTCCCAAATAGCGTTATCTAGATCAACTTCCAACCATAATGCAGCACGTAATTCGGTGGTTCTTACGCCTGTAATCATCAGTATTTTAATAGCAATCTGGACAAGCCTGCTCCCAGTGTAACGGTCTAGACACGCAGAAAATCAGGTCTCTCATCAGCTTTTAGGAACGGGAAATGACTGGATTGATGTAGTTCGAGGGCGTTAGAGAGTTCCGCAGCAGGATGATACTCAGCTCTTCCGGTAGCTATGGCATAGCGAAAAACCTCTGAACAACGTTGCCGCACTTTGCGCATTTTCTCTAACGCGCCACCTTTCTCAATTTTGCGCAGCACATTCAGCAGTTCTAGCGGTTTGATTTCGCCAATTGGTCTTGCCCCGACATAAAGGAAAATGTCATTCTGAAACGCTTCCATGATATCTGACGCATATCCTGCCGACCATTTGGCGGACTTCATCTGATGCCACTCTGTGGCTATCTTTTCAAACGCGCTATCGGATTCCGTTTGCAAAGTAATCTTCTGCTCTTTTCTAACCTTACTCGGATTTTTTCCTTCCGCGACCAGTTTTCGGGCATCGTCACGTCGAGAACGCGCATCAGCAAGTGTGATCGTCGGATACACATCCAGCGAGATCATTTTTGCTTTACCGGCAAAACGATAACGGAACCGCCAGCACTTGCTTCCATTAGGTTCTATAAGCAATGAAAGCCCTTGCCCATATCCAAGCGTATAGGGTTTATCTTCAGGCTTAGCGCGGCGAATTTGCATATCGTTTAAAGGCATGTGTATAGGAATGAAGACCGAACAGGAACATATACACAACCCTATACACATTCCGTATCGGATTCTACTGGATGATTACGGACAGTGACGGACTAAACGACGATAAATTCGTTATAAATCAGGGGAGTTATGGATGAATACGGACATTCGTGGAAGATGAAATGGTGCCGATAATAGGAGTCGAACCTACGACCTTCGCATTACGAATGCGCTGCTCTACCAACTGAGCTATATCGGCCCTGAGAGGCCGGTTACGAGTGTAACCACGGGGCAAAAGGTTAGATCTATCCGGGTGATGCGTCAATGCCCTTTTGAATCAAACGGCTATTTTTGCATCACCCGTGATTATTTACGCACGAATCGTATCGTCGCCGAAGCCGATCCACTTATACGTGGTCAGCGCTTCCAGCCCCATCGGACCGCGCGCGTGCAGTTTCTGCGTACTGACCGCCACCTCTGCGCCAAGGCCGAACTGGCCGCCGTCGGTGAAGCGCGTTGAGGCATTCACATACACCGCAGAGGAGTCCACCTCGTTCACGAAGCGATCGGCATTGCGCAGCGTACGCGTCAGGATAGCGTCGGAGTGCTGCGTGCCATGCTCACGGATGTGCGCAATCGCGTCGTCGAGATCGGTAACGATTTTCACGTTCAGGTCCAGGGACAGGAACTCGTCGTCGTACTGCTCCGCTTTTACGGGCACGACTTTCGCCGGGCCATCCTGCAGCAGTGCCAGCGCGCTGGCGTCAGCATGCAGCGTTACGCCGCTCTCTGCCATCTGTTTGCTCAGGGCCGGCAGGAAGGTATTCGCGATACCCTGATGCACCAGCAGCGTTTCCACCGTGTTACAGGTGCTTGGGCGCTGGGTTTTCGCATTCACGATAATCTTCAGCGCCGGTTCAATCTCAGCGCTGTCGTCCACCACGATATGACACACGCCGATACCGCCGGTGATCACCGGGATCGTCGACTGCTCACGGCACAGCTTGTGCAGGCCCGCGCCACCGCGTGGGATCAGCATGTCGATGTACTTGTCCATGCGCAGCATTTCATTGACCAGCGCACGGTCAGGGCTCTCTATCGCCTGCACGGCGCCTGCAGGTAAGCCACACTCTTCCAGCGCCTGCTGAATAACTTTTACCGTCGCGGCATTGGTGCGCCAGGTCTCTTTCCCGCCGCGCAGAATAGCGGCGTTACCGGTTTTCAGGCACAGGGAGGCGACATCCACCGTTACGTTTGGACGGGCTTCATAAATCACACCGATGACGCCGAGCGGCACGCGGCGACGCTCAAGACGTAAACCGCTGTCGAGCAGTCCACCGTCGATCACCTGCCCGACCGGGTCAGCCAGATTGCAGACCTGGCGAACATCGTCGGCGATACCTTTCAGGCGTGCCGGGGTCAGGGCCAGGCGGTCGAGCATCGCTTCGCTCAACCCGTTACGACGCGCCTCCAGCAGATCCTGCTCGTTAGCGAGCAAAATCTCCTGGGACTGGGATTCCAGATAATCAGCGATTTTTTCCAGCACGCGGTTTTTCTCGCGGCTGGAAAGGAGCGCCAGTTTGTAAGAGGCGGCCTTCGCGGCGGCGCCCATTTGTTCCAGCATGTTCTGGCTCCTTAACGAATAATCATGTCATCGCGATGCACGGCAACCGGGCCATATTCATAGCCCAGAATGGCGTCGATCTGCTGCGAGTGTTGACCCGCGATGCGGCGCAGGGCATCGCTGTTATAGCGGCTTACGCCGTGGGCGATGTCGCGACCTTCGAGGTTACGGATACGGATCACTTCACCACGGGAGAAGTTGCCTGTCACGCTTTTAATTCCTTTAGGAAGCAATGAACTTCCACGTTCCAGAATCGCGGCGGTTGCCCCTTCATCAACAACAAGCTCGCCCGCAGGCGGCGCTCCAAATATCCAGCGCTTGCGGTTTTCCAGCGGGGATTCCTGGGCGTGGAAGCGGGTACCGACGGAGATGCCTTCCATCACGTCACCAATCACCCCAGGGCGGCTACCCGCCGCAATGATGGTGTCGATACCGGCACGGCATGCTACGTCAGCGGCCTGCAGCTTGGTTCCCATGCCGCCCGTACCCAGGCCGGATACGCTGTCGCCGGCAATCGCGCGCAGCGCATCGTCGATACCGTGAACGTCGGTAATCAGCTCGGCTTCCGGGTTGGAGCGCGGGTCGGCGGTAAACAGCCCCTGCTGGTCGGTCAGAAGCAGTAATTTATCCGCACCGGCCAGAATCGCCGCCAGCGCAGAGAGGTTATCGTTATCACCCACTTTGATTTCAGCGGTGGCAACGGCATCGTTTTCGTTAATAACGGGAACGATATTATTGTCCAGCAGCGCACGCAGGGTATCGCGGGCGTTCAGGAAGCGCTCTCTGTCTTCCATATCCGCACGCGTCAGCAGCATCTGCCCGACGTGGATGCCATAAATAGAGAACAGCTGTTCCCAGAGTTGAATGAGTCGGCTTTGTCCCACGGCGGCCAGCAGCTGTTTGGAGGCGATCGTCGCGGGGAGTTCGGGGTAACCCAGGTGTTCACGCCCGGCGGCAATCGCCCCGGAGGTCACAATCACAATACGATGCCCTGCGGCATGTAACTGAGCGCACTGACGTACAAGCTCAACAATGTGGGCGCGATTTAGGCGGCGCGATCCGCCTGTTAACACACTGGTACCGAGTTTTACCACCAGCGTCTGGCTGTCACTCATGATTCTCTGCCGTTCAACGATAAGGGAAAGTAATGTCGAACGAACGTTTTAACAGGAGTCAGCCCGGTTGCCAACTGCCTTAGCACATCGCGAAACACTTTGTTGCGCGGGATCAGGAAGCGTAGCGGTGAAAATTGACACTTTTATTACCGAAATAATAAATCACAGTTTTTTAAAATTATTCTTAGTTTGTCATAAAAGTTTCATTGCAGAGCGATAAAACCCTTCCTGTTTTTTCACGGGACTTAAGCCGACGCTTATCGTCCAGCGAATTTTTTAGCGCGTTTATAAGACAGGATCGAAAATGAAAAAGAGCACTCTGGCATTAGTGGTTACGGGCGTAGTGGCTTGTGCATCGGTTCACGCCGCAGAAGTTTATAATAAGAACGGTAATAAACTGGACGTGTACGGCAAAGTAAAAGCCATGCACTACATCAGTGATGATGATTCTAAAGACGGTGACCAGACGTACGTTCGTTTCGGTTTTAAAGGCGAAACACAGATTAACGATCAGCTGACGGGCTATGGCCGTTGGGAATCCGAATTTGCGGGTAACAAAGCCGAGAGCGACTCCTCTCAGAAAACGCGTCTGGCGTTTGCCGGTCTGAAACTGAAAGACTTCGGTTCTCTGGATTATGGTCGTAACCTGGGCGCACTGTATGACGTGGAAGCCTGGACCGATATGTTCCCGGAGTTCGGCGGCGACTCTTCTGCACAGACCGATAACTTCATGACCAAGCGTGCTACCGGTCTTGCCACCTACCGCAACACCGACTTCTTCGGCGTGGTTGACGGCCTGGACATGACGCTGCAATACCAGGGTAAAAACGAAAACCGTGACGTTAAAAAACAGAACGGTGACGGTTTCGGTACTTCTCTGACCTATGACTTCGGTGGCAGCGATTTCGCGGTGAGCGGCGCATACACCAACTCTGACCGTACCAACGCTCAGAACCTGCTGACGCGCGGCGAAGGCAAAAAAGCCGAAGCCTGGGCAACCGGCCTGAAATATGACGCGAACGATATCTACCTGGCGGCAATGTACTCTGAAACCCGCAATATGACCCCAATTTCGGGTGGCTTCGCCAATAAAGCCCAGAACATCGAACTGGTTGCACAATATCAGTTTGATTTCGGTCTGCGTCCGTCCCTGGGTTATGTCCAGTCTAAAGGCAAAGATATCGAAGGTATCGGTGACGAAGATCTGGTGAAATACATCGATGTCGGCGCGACATATTATTTCAACAAAAATATGTCCGCGTTTGTTGATTATAAAATCAACCAGATTGATGACGATAATAAATTGGGTGTGAGCAGCGACGATATCGTTGCCCTGGGGATGACCTACCAGTTCTGATAATGCAGACATAAAAAAACCGGCTTGATGCCGGTTTTTTTATCGGGGATTAATGCGGTCTGGTGCCCTCACCCCGGCCCTCTCCCACAGGGAGAGGAAGAAGAGCATCAGGCCGTCAGTTTCGCCGCTTCACTGGAAAAATTATCCGCGGGCTCAAGCTTCAGGTCCAGCGTGGCCAGCAAATCTCGCGCCTTGTCGTGGAACTCTTTGAGCGTATATTCCAGGCGATCGATCACTTCCTGATCTTTAATGGTGGTAGCCTGCCAGTTGCCGTCTTTATTAAACAGGCCAAACTGGTAGCTATAGGTAAAACGTTTCTCTTCTGCTTCCATTTCCATCCACCAGCCCCAGAATTCACGTTTTTCGGGTGCAGGCTTCACGTTGACGCATACAGCCAGGCAGTCGAAAAAAAAGCGATTCTCTTCACACTGCTCTTCTCGAATATACGGGCCAAGAGCCATGAACTTCTTAATCAATCTACTTTTCGGGTGTCCACTCGGTAACGTCATTGCGATCTCCTTTTGTGAAGCCACTGTTTTACCAAACCAGCGAAATTTAGCAATCTATTAACACAATCTCTGCGCGATCCAGCGCGTAATCTCTTTCAGCGCTTTGTCGAAATTCTGATAGACCGGGCTGAACGGCACCTCAAGCAATTTGCCATCCGCAGATGACGACGTGATTAAACGCGACTCTTCTTCCGGGCTGAACGGATCGTTCTTCCAGAACCCCGAAAGCATTGGCGTCGGGCAGCGGCGGCCCAACAGGCCCTGCGTTTTTAACGAGTAGCGATTAAGCTCAACGCGCAGCGCTTCGTCTGATGCATCATGCATACCCAGTCGGCTGGCCAGCACGTCGAGGTACATCTCCGGCACGCTGCCCTGGCGGGCGGGGTCGCTGAGCAGAGCGTGAACCACCGGGCCAAGACAGGCCACGGCTTTCAGACGAGAAGATTCAAGGTAGGCCAGACGCACCGCAACGTTCGCGCCAAAACGGAAGCCAAATGCCGCCACGCGGGTGTGGTCGACCCATGGAATATTTTCCAGCGCTTTTAGCGCATGCTGGTGCAGCAGGCTGGAATCCTGAGTCAGTTTCCATTTGGATGAAAAACCAATAGAGGGCATATCCAGCGTCAGCATCGCGATCCCTTTTGGTGCGAAGTAACGCTCATACAGGCTGTAATAGTCGATCTGCAACGAATCCAGCCCACCGCACATCAGTACGGTCGGGAACGGACCTTCACCTTCCGGCATATGCAGGAACCCGGTAACGGATGACCCACCCGGAATGGTAAACTCGAGCTCACGCATCTGGCCCGGCAAGCGTTGAGCCGCCTCTTCATAGGCGCGATTGGCCAGCGCCTGAGCCTGCTCGGCCAGTTCGTCGCCTTTTAAGTGAGGATAGGCGGCAATGGCGTAGAGATTGGCCGCATGCAGCCAGTGCTTGCCGCTGAGCATGGCATCCTCTTCCTGGCTGGCTTTTTGCTGCCAGAGCATCGCCTGTTTAGACCATTCGTAGATCCAGTTTCCACCGCGGTAGCCCACCACCGTATCGTAGAGTTCACTGTCGGTCCGTTCGGCTTCACTCATCACGATGCGCGCCTGCACATCGAGAATTTCACGGGGGTCAATACCGCGCCAGATCCACATCAGGCGGTTAATCATGCGGTACCAGTGGGGGACGTTTTTACCGTCTAACGCGGACTGGACGGCAGGCTGGGTACCCGGGTTAAAACGGCGCACCAGCGTCGAGGTTTCAGGGTGCTTGAAACGGGGTTTGAAGAGCGTCTCGGTGAGATTGGCCTGCGTCATTGCGTTGCCTCCATGGATACGTCATATAGAGACTATTGTAACGCGCGTCAGACTAAAAAAAACAACGCCCGGCATCACCGGGCGTTAAAATAATTGCGGTCTGGAATTAACGACCTGAGATTGGCGGTACGAACACCACGCCCATATCCCATGGCTGTTCAATCCAGGTATCCTGAGGAATATCAATCACGTAATCGTCAACCAGAGGGCGACCCGCCGGTTTCGCGAAGATAGTGACGAAATGCGCTTTCGGGTACATTTCGCGGATGGCCACCGCAGTACCACCGGTATCCACCAGGTCATCAATAACGATGAAACCTTCGCCGTCGCCTTCCGCGCGTTTCAGCACTTTCAGCTCGCGCTGGTTGTCATGGTCATAGCTGGAGATGCAAACGGTATCGACATGACGAATACCCAGCTCACGTGCCAGCAGCGCCCCCGGTACCAGGCCGCCACGGCTGACGGCAATAATGCCTTTCCACTGTTCGGAAGGCATCAGACGCGCAGCCAGTTTGCGTGCGTGGATCTGCAACATGTCCCAGGTGACGACGTATTTTTCGCTCATGTGAAGTGTCCCAGCCTGTTTATATACGGCTTAAAAAAATGAGGGTGAACCAGGTTGCGCGAGATTATAGAGATCTGACGCACTAAAAACCAGTGTTTAGCGCCCTCTGCCTGAGTTTTTACATGCTTTATGCTACCAGCCAGCAGAGAAAGTGGTATTCTCAGTTTCATCTCGCAAGCCTGACTTGTGGTGACTATTAACCTGCTAACCCTGTGACCTGCAACCCTGTTTGCAGAGCATCGACAAGGAGACTTATCGTGTCTGAACTGTCTCAACTATCTCCGCAGCCACTGTGGGATATTTTTGCCAAAATCTGCTCCATTCCACACCCGTCCTACCATGAAGAACAGCTTGCCGAACATATTATGGGTTGGGCGAAGGAAAAAGGTCTGCACGCTGAACGCGACCAGGTTGGCAACATTCTGATCCGCAAACCGGCTACCGCAGGCATGGAAAACCGTAAACCGGTTGTGCTGCAGGCGCACCTGGACATGGTGCCACAGAAGAACAACGACACCGTTCACGACTTCACTAAAGATCCTATTCAGCCCTACATCGACGGCGACTGGGTGAAAGCGCGCGGCACCACTCTGGGTGCAGATAACGGAATCGGTATGGCCTCCGCGCTGGCAGTGCTGGCTGACGACAGCGTTCAGCACGGTCCACTGGAAGTGCTGCTGACCATGACCGAAGAAGCGGGCATGGATGGGGCGTTTGGTCTTCAGCCGAACTGGCTGCAGGCGGATATTCTGATCAACACCGACTCCGAAGAAGAAGGCGAGATCTACATGGGCTGTGCGGGCGGGATTGATTTCATCTCTACCCTGCCGCTGTCACGCGAAGCGATTCCTGCCGGTTTCCAGACCTTTAAGCTGACGCTGAAAGGGCTGAAAGGCGGCCATTCCGGCGGTGATATTCACCTGGGTCTGGGCAACGCCAACAAACTGCTGGCGCGCTTCCTGGCAGGCCACGCAGTTGAGCTGGATCTGCGTCTGGTGGATTTCAACGGCGGTACGCTGCGTAACGCGATCCCGCGTGAAGCCTTCGCGACTGTCGCTGTACCGGCCGCAAAAGCGGACGAGCTGAAAAAACTCTCCAGCGTTTACCTGGATATCCTGAAAAACGAACTGTCCGCGAAAGAGAAAAACCTGACCGTGGTGCTGGAATCCGTCTCAACGGATAAAGCCGCGCTGACCGCACAGTCTCGTGACACCTTCGTTCAGTTGCTTAACGCGACGCCAAACGGCGTGATCCGCAACTCCGACGTGGCGAAAGGCGTGGTGGAAACCTCACTGAACGTGGGCGTAGTTACCATGAGCGACGACAGCGCAGAAATCATCTGCCTGATCCGTTCCCTTATCGACAGCGGGAAAGAGTATGTGGTGAGCATGCTGGAATCTCTGGGTACGCTGGCCGGTGCAAAAACCTCCGCCAAAGGCAGTTACCCGGGCTGGCAGCCGGACGCAAGCTCGCCGGTGATGGCACTGGTGCGTGAAACTTACCAGCGTCTGTTCAACAGCACGCCGAACATTCAGGTGATCCACGCGGGTCTGGAATGTGGTCTGTTCAAAAAACCGTATCCAGACATGGACATGGTTTCTATCGGGCCAACCATTACCGGGCCGCACTCGCCGGATGAGCAGGTTCATATCGAAAGCGTGGGTCATTACTGGACCCTGCTGACTGAACTGCTGAAAGCGATTCCTGCTAAGTAATAGCCTTACCCCAGCCCTCTCCCAAAGGGCTGAGGGATCCCCACAAAATAATGTCTGCACAGACAACCCCCTCTCCCTTGAGGGAGAGGGCTGGGGTGAGGGGGAACAT